>UMFT01015395.1_pt1 | contig 32489 bp, 28 predicted proteins | sample 1965081 | NCBI WGS metagenome assembly UMFT01 (sample SAMEA4836053, study PRJEB28245) | human gut metagenome | biome: gut microbiome; material: fecal sample | place: Denmark | collected 2008
GCCCTGACGATTGTCGTTGTTTCTGAATCCGCCCTGACGATTGTCATTGTTTCTAAATCCGCCACCCTGACGGTTTTCATTATTTCTTGGTCCACCGCCCTGACGATTGTCATTGTTTCTGAATCCACCCTGGCGATTGTCGTTGTTTCTTACTCCGCCCTGACGATTGTCATTGTTTCTAAATCCACCACCCTGACGGTTTTCATTGTTTCTTGGTCCACCGCCCTGACGGTTCTCGTTATTCCTGTATCCACCCTGACGGTTCTCGTTGTTTCTTACTCCACCTTGACGATTGTCATTATTTCTGTATCCGCCCTGACGGTTTTCTCCACGGTTCTCTCCGTTATTATAGCGATTTGGACGATCTCCTGTATTTCCCTGACGGTTCTCATTATTTCTATAATTTCTCTGACGGTTATCACCTGTATTTCTTCCCTGATTTCTTGTCTGTCCTGACTGTTCATGTCTGTTTTGTGTATTGTTTGTATTTTCCGTTTTCATTCCTCCCTGTACCGGATTTTCTCTCTCCGGCTGACGGCTTCCTGCTTTTTTCTCCGGTTTATGACTTGCATTTTGCGGACGAAAAACCTGAATCAGTTTTTTCTTTGGCTTTTCTTCTGATTCCGGCATTGCAGTAGCTGTCACATTCCCCTTTCTAAAATTTGCCCGTACCATTTCTGCATCTTTATCTTCCACGGTACTCATGTGACTTTTCACATCTATATTTTTAGATTTCAAAAAATCCATTACGTCTTTATTGGTTTTTCCAAATTCTTTTGCGAGTTCATGTACTCTTTGTTTTGACATATACCTGCCTCCTTCATTTAGCTACCTGCCTGCTCTAACTTTTTTGTCATGGCCTTTGCAAAATTTTCATCTGTCACTGCGATCAATGCCCGATACTCTTTTCCAATGGCCCTTCCCAATTCCTCCTTTGTTCCGATATCATAAAGCGGTACTTCATAAAACACACACATATCATGAGCACTTTTCTTTGTATTTTTGGAAGCGTCTTCTGCTACCAGTACAAGATGTGCTTTTCCCTCTTTCACGTATTTTTCCACGGCAAACTCACCGCTTACCACTTTCCCGGCTTTCATTGCCAGCCCGAGAAGAGACAATTGTTTATTTAGACTCAAGTTTATCAAACTCCTTTTTGAGGCTTTCGTATACATCCGGTGAAATCGGCATTTTCAAAGAACGCTCAATTCCTTTGTTTTTTTCTGCCTTTTCCAGACATTCTTTCTGAAAACAAAGATAAGCGCCTCTTCCGTTTTTACGTCCGGTATCATCTAATACCACTACGTTTTCCGGAGTCTTTAATACGCGAAGCATTTCTTTTTTATTTTTCATTTCACCACACCCTACACATTTACGCATAGGAATCTTTTTTACTGTACCCATGTTCACCTACTCTTCTTCGCTGTCAAAAACTTCACCCTCTGCCTCTGATTCATATTCATCAGCGGATTCTGCATAATTTTTATCTTCCGGATACTCTTCATAAGCTTCTTCGTAAAGCTCATAATCTCCAAGTTCACTTGCCTGTGATTCACTCTTAATATCAATCTTAAATCCTGTCAGTCTTGCTGCCAGTCTTGCATTCTGACCTTCTTTTCCGATTGCAAGTGATAACTGATAATCCGGTACAATTACCTTTGCAGTTTTTGCATCAGGATCAGCCAATACAGAAATAACCTTTGCCGGACTTAAAGCATTTTCGATTAAGAGTGCAGGATTATCACTCCAGTTGATGATATCAATTTTCTCACCACGAAGTTCTTCTACAATTGCATTGACTCTTGCGCCGTTCATTCCGACACATGCGCCTACCGGGTCTACATCCGGGTCATTGCTCCATACTGCAATTTTTGTACGAGAACCAGCTTCTCTTGCAATACTCTTGATTTCTACTGTTCCATCTTTTACTTCTGTTACTTCTGCTTCAAACAGACGTTTTACCAACTCCGGATGGGTTCTTGAAACCATAATCTTTGGTCCTTTTGGTGTATCTTTTACTTCCACAATATAAACTTTGATACGTTCAGTCGGCTGGAATACTTCTGTTTTTACCTGTTCATTTTCAGAAAGAATTGCATCCGCTTTTCCAAGGTTAATGCTGTAATTCTTGCCAAGGCTTCTCTGAACAATACCGGTTACAACATCTTTTTCTTTTCCATAATACTGATTAAAAATTACTTTTCTTTCTTCTTCACGAATTTTCTGAAGAATGACATTTTTTGCATTCTGTGTTGCAATTCTTCCAAACTCTTTTGATTTAATTTCTACATTTACCGTATCACCTAAATCATACTGAGAGTTCATTTTCTTTGCATCTTCCAGGCTGATTTCCAATACCGGGTCCAATACTTCTTCTACTACTGTTTTCTCTGCAAATACACCAAACTCACAAGTCTGCGGGTCAATATTTACTTTTATATTATCAGCTTTTCCAAAATGGTTTTTACATGCCTGAATTAAAGACTGTTCAATTGCTTCAAGCAGGGTATCCTTGCTGATAGATTTTTCTTTTTCAAGAACGTTCAGCGCCTCTAGTAACTCAGTATTCATTTTTTATATCCTCCTAAATCTTCTCTTTTTCTTTAAAAATCAAATGCCAGACGAATCAGTGCAATATCTGATTTCTGAAAAGTCTGTTCGCCATCTTCATTTTCAATGGTAACACTGTTTTCATCATAAGATTTTAAAATACCATAAAACTCTTTTTCACGGTTGATTGCACGATACGTTCTGATTTCCAGTTCTTTTCCCATGCTCCGTTTGTAGTCTTTTTCTTTCTTTAATGGTCTGCCAAGTCCCGGGGAACTGACCTCCATAATATAAGCATCATCAATGAAATCCTCTTCATCCAGTTTATCGGAAAATGCACGGCTTACGACTTCACAGTCATCCACTGAAATTCCACCTTCTTTATCAATATAAGCTCTGAGATACCAGTTACTTCCCTCTTTTACATACTCTACATCTACCAGTTCAAAATTGTTTGCTTCAATAATCGGAAGCAGTAATGCCTCTGCTTTTTGTTCATAGACTTCTTTCTTGCTCATCTTTTCACCTTCTCTCTCATTTTCCGTTATACAACAAGAGTGGACCTTTTCGGTCCACTCTTATGCTATCGTAGTTATCAAGTTCTTTATCAGCATAACACTATTATTCCCAACTTGCAAGTCTTTTTTACCAATACACCGTAATCAAAAGCTCTGCATCACTGCATCCGACGTTCCACCTGTAGCTGTTTTCTCCATCAAAAGAGTAAAACTCCTGAACTGCCTGTTCAATCAGATTTCCTTCAGCAAGCGTACTGACTGCCTGCTGATAAGCTTCTTCATTTGCAAACTTAAAATCTTCTTTTTCCCGTTTTTCTAAGATAGAAGCTTTTAGTACCTGATAAATCTGTGATTCATCATAAGACTCATACCAGCTCTGATTCTGTTTATAATAATTATAGCTGTCATCTTTACATTCCGGAAGCATAAGATTGTCATCCGGTACATGACTTCTCTCCAGCGTCTGTGCAGTACAACACAGATATGTGTAAGAGAAATCCTGAATACTATCCTCTTCCGGCACAAATCCGGAACTGCTCCAGGTCGTATCTACATAATAATAATTTTCTCCTATCCGCACCAGATTCCATGCATGCTCCATGTTTTCCGGAATAACTTTTCCAGTTACCAAAGTACAAAAGATTCCATTTCTTACAAGCAGATACTGTGTCGCTTTGGCAAATCCCATACAAACCGTACTTTGATTTAAAAATACACTCTGGATATTCTGATTATTTTCACTCTCACTGTCATAAAGCACATTCTTCCCAAGGAACTCATAAACATACTTAATTTTATCATATTCGTTTTCACAGTTTGAAAGTTCCTGTGACCATTCCTCTGCTTTTGCTTCTATCTGCTGTTTTGTGTCTTCAATCTCATCTTTTCCCATGTTATAGACCAGATTCAATTCCAGCAAATCCACATCGGAATTTTCTTTTTGATTAAACGAATAATTCTGCTGTTCCAGCCAGAAAATTTCCGGATGGTCTACAAAAACCAGATTACTGACTTTGTTAATCTCTTCTTCCGAACAAACCTCGACAGTCACAGAATCTTCATAATTTTCAATTCCCGCAAGAATCTGACGGTATCTTGTTTTTTCTTCTTCATTTAGGTTCTGATACCCATAAAGAAACGGCTCTTCTTCCGGTGTAATCTCTGCTTCCGGAAGTGTATCCTGTTCTTTTTGTACATCACTGCTTGAGGAAATCGGTATCTTGTCTTGGGTACATCCACATAAGCTAAGTATCAGAACAAGTGTAAAAATTCCAAACCTGTTTCGTTTTTTCATAGATGATTCCTCTCAATTTTTTACACTCTTGTCTTTGTTCCTTTTCCATCTCTCTTTGCCAGTTTCAGCCGATTTAATGAAACGCTCTTGCCCTTATAATCCGCCGTATAATCTGTCCGGTTTTCTAACAAATACGCATGCTCTACTTCATCTTTTGCGCCCAATGTAATTCCTCTTACTCCAAGTGCTGCTTTTTTCTTTAACGGTACTTCTGTTTTCATAAAACGTAAGAAATATCCCTCTTTTGTCTGAAGTACTACATATTCCATTTCATCTGCCGGTTGAACGAAAACGACTTTATCACCCTCTGCCAGCTTTGTTGCTGTTGTTGTCCTCTTGGAAACCTCAAATTCAGAACCTTCTACTAATTTTACCATTCCAAAAGCAGTTGCAAAAAGCATCCGACTCTGCTTAATCTGATTTAAACTTTCCACATAAACCAGCTGCTCTTTCTTGCTGTCAAAATTGCTGACATTATCAATCGGAACTCCTTTATCTCTCATTTTTCCATAAGGTAAATCTAACACTTTTATAGTATGCAGACATCCGGTATCTGTAAATACACAGATTTTATCGGTATTCATACAATGGAAAATATGGCGGTTTTCCTGATGAATGGTTTCTTTATTTCTTTCATAAACCGACTGATCTACCGTTTTTGCATAGCCAAAACGATCCATCAAAAAGACAACTTCTGCTTCTTCTATTTTCTTTTCTTCGTACACCGCTTCTTTGGCATTTTCTATCTGTGTTTTTCTTGGTTTTCCATAGGCTTTTTTTACTGCCTTTAATTCTTTTATAATCACTGACGCCATGGAATGATAATGATTTAAGATATCCTCATACTGTGCAATTTTCTTTAAAGTCTCTTCGTGTTCTTTCGTCAGTGCTTCAATTTCAAGCCCGATTAATTTATACAGACGCATGTCTAAAATTGCAGTTGCCTGCTTTTCGGTAAATCCAAGTTTTTTCGCCTGTTTTTCACTGGTTTTCGTGCGGAAACGGATTCCTTCTGTTGCTCCGTTTACCAGACAGTTTTTCACCTGTTCCCGATTTTTACTGCCTCTTAAAATTTCAATAATCAAATCAATTACATCGCAGGCTTTGATTAATCCTTCCTGAATTTCCTGTTTTTCTTTTTCTTTGGAAAGCAGGGTGTTATATTTTCGTGTTGTCACTTCAAACTGAAAATCCACATGATGCTCAATAATCTGCTTTAAACTTAAAGTCTCCGGTTTACCATTTGCAACTGCAAGCATGTTGACCCCAAACGTATCTTCCAGACGTGTTTTCTTATATAGCATATTGGTAAGATTTTCAATATCTGTACCTTTTTTGAGTTCCAATACAATACGGATTCCCTCTTTTGAGGACTGGTTTGAGATATCTACAATATCTGTCGTCTTTTTGGATTCCACAAGCCCTGCTACATCATTTAAAAATTTTCCGATGTTTGCACCAATCATCGTATATGGAATCTCTGTGATAACAAGCAGATTTCTTCCCGCTTTGCCTTTTTCGATTTCCACTTTTCCACGCAGCTTAATCTTTCCGGTTCCCTTTTCATAAATCGAAAGCAGTTCGTCTTTATTGACTACAATTCCTCCAGTCGGAAAATCCGGTCCCTGAATATACTGCATCAATTCTTCATTTGTAATTTCGTTGTTTTTCATATAGGCAATGACGCCATCTACCACTTCATTTAAATTGTGAGGCGGAATACTTGTCGCCATACCAACCGCGATTCCGTCTGCTCCGTTTAAAAGCAGATTCGGAACACGCACCGGGAGCACTTCCGGCTCTTTTTCTGTCTCATCAAAATTTGAAACAAAATCAACCACGTCTTTGTCTAAGTCATTTAAATATACTTCCTGTGTAATCTTCTCAAGACGTGCTTCCGTATAACGCATGGCTGCTGCGCCATCTCCCTCAATTGAACCAAAATTTCCGTGACCATCTACCAAAGCCTGTCCCTTTTTAAATTCCTGTGCCATGACAACAAGGGCATCATAGATGGAACTGTCTCCATGTGGATGGTATTTACCCATCGTATCTCCGACAATACGGGCACATTTACGATACGGTCTGTCATAACGGATTCCTAATTCATACATATCATAAAGTGTTCTTCTTTGTACGGGTTTTAATCCATCTCTGACATCCGGAAGCGCTCTTGATACAATGACACTCATCGCATAATCAATATATGATTTCTGCATAATTTCCGAATATTCAGTTCTGATAATATTATCTGCGTTTGCCATTTTCTTTCCCCCTATACATCGAGTTCTGCATCTTGTGCATGTTCATAGATAAATGCCTTTCTCGGCGGCACTTCTGTTCCCATCAGGATTTCTGTAATATCAGATGCCATTCTTGCATCTTCAATTTCTACTAATTTTAACAATCTGGTTTCCGGATTCAAGGTTGTCTCCCACAGTTGCTGTGCATCCATCTCTCCAAGACCTTTATATCGCTGTAAGGTAAAAGCACCTTTATGTGTCTTTCGATAACGCTCCAATGCCTTATCATCGTATAAATACTCTTCTTTTCCTCTTGCCGGCATAGCCTTGTATAGAGGCGGCATGGCAATATAGACATGTCCCTCGTAAATTAATTCCGGCATAAAGCGGTAAAATAAGGTCAGAAGCAGCGTAGAAATATGCGCTCCATCCACATCGGCATCCGCCATGATAATAATCTTGTCATATCTTAACTTCTTAATATCAAAATCATTTCCATATCCTTCGGAAAATCCACAGCCAAATGCGTTAATCATAGTCTTGATTTCTGCATTTGCCAGCACCTTATCAATGCTTGCTTTTTCTACATTTAAAATCTTTCCGCGAATCGGAAGAATCGCCTGAAAACTTCTGTCCCTTGCAGTTTTTGCACTTCCACCTGCAGAATCACCCTCTACGATGAAAATCTCACAGATAGATGGATCTCTCTTTTCACAGTTTGCAAGTTTTCCATTGGAATCAAAAGAGTATTTCTGTTTTGTCAACAGATTCGTCTTTGCTTTTTCTTCTGTTTTTCTGATTTTTGCAGATTTTTCCGCACAGGCAAGAATGTTTTTCAAGGTTTCAAGATTACGGTCCATATATAAAACCAGTTCTTCTCCGGTTACTTTTCCGGTTGCCTTTGAAGCGTCCTGATTATCCAGTTTTGTCTTCGTCTGTCCTTCAAATCTCGGAGCCGGATGTTTAATGGATACCACTGCCGTCATTCCGTTTCGGATATCTGCGCCGGTAAAGTTTGCATCTTTTTCCTTTAAAATTCCAAGCTCTCTTGCATAACTGTTCATTACAGAAGTAAAGGTTGTCTTAAATCCGGTCAAATGTGTTCCGCCTTCTGCATTATAGATGTTATTACAAAATCCCAGCACATTTTCGCGAAATTCATTGATATACTGAAATGCCACTTCTACTGTAATTCCATCTGATTCTCCTTTGAAACAAACCGGCTCATGAATGACTTCACATTTCTTATTCATATCTTTAATAAATCCAACGATTCCATCCGGCTCATGATAAGTAATTTCTTCGACTTCTTCGCCTCTTTTATCACTAAAATGAATCGTAAGATTCGGGTTTAAGTATGCAGTCTCATGCAGACGGCTCTTTACTTCCGTCGCTGAAAATTTGGTTTTTTCAAAAATTTCAGGATCCGGTAAAAAATTTACCTCTGTTCCGGTTTCCCTTGTTTTTCCAAGAGTTGGAAGCAGCCCATCTTCCAACTCAATTGTCGGGATACCTCTCTCATAATGGTCATGATGCATATAGCCTTCTCTGCTGACTTTGATATCCAGATACGTGGATAAGGCATTAACAACAGAAGAACCAACTCCGTGCAGACCTCCACTTGTCTTATAAGCGGAATTATCAAATTTACCTCCTGCATGAAGTGTCGTAAAGACCAGTCGCTCTGCCGAAATTCCTTTTTCATGCATCCCGACAGGGATTCCTCTTCCGTTATCTTTAATTGTAGCAGAACCATCTTTTTCAAGCGTTACAAAAATATTACTACAATATCCGGCAAGATGTTCATCCACCGCATTATCTACAATTTCGTAAATCAGATGATTTAATCCCTTTCTTGAAACACTTCCAATATACATACCCGGACGCTTACGCACCGCTTCTAATCCTTCAAGAACTGTAATACTACTGGCATCGTAAGTATTCTTTTTTGCCATTTCTATTTCATTTCCTTTCTTTTTCTGTCTTTATTTTAATTTTTCTCTTCAACACCTCTTGATATACCACGCCTGCAAGCAGTCCACAGATTACTCCAATTCCAATCCCTGCTAACACATCTGTCGGAAAATGTACATATAAATACAGTCTTGAAAATGCAATCAAAACTGCCAGAATAAATGCACAGACTCCTGCTTTTTTATTCACATGAAAGATTGCCGTTGCAGAAGCAAACGATGCCTGTGTATGACCAGACGGGAACGAATAATCTTTTGGCATTGCAACTAAAAGGTGCACCGATTCATTTATCCAGCATGGACGCTCTCTTGCAACCAATGGCTTTAACATCAGATTTGCAAAAAGTGCAGAAAAACATAATGCCGTCAAAATCAGGATTCCTGTCTTTCTGTATTTTTTTGTAAAGAGTAATAAAACTCCCAAAGCAATCCAGAACCATCCTGCATCTCCCAAAAATGTCACACCTACCATAAGTTTATCTAAAACAGGTGTATGTATGCATTGTAATGCATCGAGCAATGTAAATTCCCAGCTCATTTTTCTCATTTCCTTTCTCTTAAAAATGCCGCTGATTCTATGTTCAGATTTTTACGCGCTATTTTTCTATCATATCCTATTTCGTCTTGTTTTTCAATTTCAAAAATTGTATGGATTAAAATACAATATTTCTCAAAAAAATGCTTGCTTTTTTATTATTTTATGTGTATTATAAGTGAGTACGGTTCGTTGGTCAAGCGGTTAAGACGTCGCCCTCTCACGGCGAAAACAGGGGTTCGATTCCCCTACGAACTGCTGAGTTGAAAGCATGAAGAATTAGTCTTCGTGCTTTTTTTATGCTCTATTGACAGACATTTTAGATTTCGATACACTGTATTTGAATCTCTGTTTTATTGAGAAGATTTTTGAAAAAAGAAAGGATTTTTTATTATGTCACAGTTAGACACAAATGAAAACAAAATGGGTGTACTTCCAATTCCGAAGCTTCTGCTTCAGATGTCTCTGCCTATGATGCTCTCTATGCTTGTTCAGGCACTTTATAATGTAGTTGACAGTATCTTTGTTGCCCGCATTAATGAAAATGCCCTGACCGCTGTTTCTCTGGTTTTTCCGGTTCAAAATCTGATGATTGCAATCGCAGTCGGCACCGGAGTCGGTGTCAATGCGGTATTGTCACGAAGCCTTGGGGAAAAAGATTTTCATACTGCCAATGAATCAGCCAAAAATGGAATCTTTCTGGCACTCATCAGCAGTATTATTTTTGCACTGATTGGAAATCTTGCGGCGACCTTTTTCTTTCACATTCAGACCGATGATGCTCAAATCCGCCAGTACGGTATTTCCTATATGACCATCATCTCTACGATGTGTATTGCCGTTTATATGCAGGTTATGATGGAACGACTCTTACAGTCTACCGGCCGTACTTTTTACACTATGATTTCTCAGGGTACAGGCGCAATTATTAACATTATCTTAGACCCGATTTTAATTTTCGGATTATTTGGTATGCCACGCCTTGGCGTTTCCGGTGCTGCCATTGCAACTGTCTGTGGACAGATTTGCGGAGCACTTTTAGCCTTTGCCTTTAACATCAAAGTAAATACCGATATCAATCTGAATATGAAAGGCTTCCGCCCAAACAAAAAAATTATCGGTACGATTTATTCGGTTGGTGTTCCATCCATTGTCATGCAGGCAATCGGTTCGGTTATGACATTTGGAATGAACAAAATCTTAATTCAGTTTACTTCCACTGCCACTGCAGTCTTTGGTGTTTACTTTAAACTCAACAGCTTTATTTTTATGCCAATTTTCGGTCTCAATAACGGTATGGTTCCAATCGTTGCTTATAACTACGGAGCCAAAAACAAAAAACGAATTACTCACACAATTCGCTTAAGTATTGTCAGTGCAATCTGCATTATGCTTTTGGGGCTTGCATTATTTATGATATTCCCGGCTCAGCTTTTAGGATTATTTAATGCTTCAGGCTCTATGCTTCAAATTGGTGTTCCAGCGCTCAGAATTATCTGCTTAAGTTTCACCTTTGCAGGATTTTGTATCGTTGTCGGTTCTGTCTTTCAGGCACTTGGAAACGGCATATACAGTTTAATTATCTCTGCCACACGACAGCTTTTAATTATTCTTCCAGTTGCCGCACTGCTTGCAAAACTTGGTGGTCTCTCCGCTGTCTGGTGGGCAATTCCGATTGCAGAAATTGCATCTGTTCTTTTAAGTACATTTTTCTTCCGGAAAATTTATAAAGAAAAAATTGCACCACTTGGGAAAGCTTAATATTTTAAACTAAAAAACTGCTGTTAAGTTGAACGATAACTTGACAGCAGTTTCTTTTTTTGACTGAATTTGATCAGGTGCCAGGCACCAGTCAGGCACCAGTCAATGTCAGTCATTCTTAGTTATTCTATTTTTATTCTTCCGGTGCTTCTGCCGGAACAAAAATCCGTTTATCTGCCGCAGTTTCCGGCTGTTTGATTTTTGCTCTTCTTGTTGCTTCTTCACAGAAAAAGTCCTGTGAATTTAACAGCATTTTGCCTCTCTTATCTACTTTTTCATACGTGCCATCCGGCTGAAGAATATGTGCTTTTACATTATCTTCCAATTGAATCTGTAAGATATGTTTTACTTCTTCTTTTAAGTTTTCATCTTCTACCGGAAATACAATTTCGACACGCTTGTCTAAGTTTCTTGGCATCCAGTCTGCACTTCCCATAAAGATTTCTTCATTTCCATCGCTGTAGAAATAGAAAATCCGGCTGTGTTCCAGAAAGTTTCCGATAATCGAACGCACGGTAATGTTTTCGCTGATTCCCGGAATTCCCACTTTCAGACAGCAGATTCCTCGTACAATCAAGTCAATCTTTACACCTGCGGCACTTGCCGCATATAACGCTGCAATAATTCCTCTATCGCAAAGAGAATTCATTTTCGCCACAATTCTGGCTTTTCGTCCTTCTAATGCATTTTTTCTTTCGATTTCAATTAAATGAAGAAATCTGTCTCGCATCCAGAGCGGTGCTACCACTAATTTATTCCAGGTTCTTGGTTCTGAATATCCGGAAAGCATATTAAATACTGCCGTTGCATCCTCTCCGATTCTTGCTGAACAAGTCAAAATACCACAATCTGTATATAATTTTGCAGTCGAATCATTATAGTTTCCGGTTCCCAGATGCACATATCTGCGAATTCCATTTTCTTCTCTTCTTACTACCAGTGTAATCTTACTGTGGGTCTTTAATCCAATGACTCCATAAATAACATGACAGCCTGCTTTTTCAAGCATTTTTGCCCAGACAATATTATTTTCTTCATCGAATCTTGCCTTTAATTCCACCAGTACCGTAACCTGTTTTCCATTTTCTGCCGCCTGCGCAAGCGCTTTGATAATCGGTGAATTTCCGCTGACACGGTACAGGGTCTGTTTAATCGCCAGTACATTCGGGTCTTTTGCCGCCTGCTGTACAAAATCTACAACCGGATAGAAGGTCATATAAGGATGATGCAGTAAAATATCTCCCTGTCGAATCTGGGTAAAGATATCCTCATCATTCATCATTGCCGGAACCTGCGCCGGTACATAAGGCTTGGTTTTAAATTCATCAAAACCGGAAAGTCCATACATTTTCATCAAAAATGTCAAATCCAGCGGACCATTAATCTTAAAGATATCCTCATCTTTAATCTGAAATTCCTCTTCCAAAATCTTTAACAGTCTCTCATCCATCCGCTCTTCCACTTCCAGACGAATGACCTCACCCCACTGTCTCTTCTTTAACTGTTTCTGGATTTCCTTTAATAAATCTGCTGCCTCATCTTCATCAATCGTAAGGTCTGCATTTCGCATAATCCGGTAAGGGCAGGTACAAACCACAGCATTACTCAAAAACAGTTTATTGATATTTCGCTCAATTACTTCTTCCAGCAAAATCACAACCGTATTTCCATCTTTATCATCCGGAAGCTGTACAATTCTTGGAAGTACCGATGGCACCTGAACCGTCGCAAATTCCAATTCTTCTTTCCCTTTTTTATCTTTTTTGGAAATTAATGCACCGATATTTAACGTTTTATTTCGAATCAATGGAAACGGTCTTGCGGAATCCATCGCCATCGGAGTCAATACCGGATACACTTCATCTTCAAAAAAGGTATCGACAAACTCCTGCTGCTCTTTGGTTAAATTCTCATGATGCTCTACTACTTTTAAACCAATCTTCTTCAGTGCCGGCAAAAGAGAACGATTATAGGTACTATACTGTGTATCTACCAGTTCTTTTGTTACTTTTGAAAGCGCTTTTAACTGCTCTTTTGCTGTCATTCCCGCAATATCCGTTTTGGTATATTTTGCATGCACCATATCTTTTAAAGAAGCAACACGAATCATAAAAAATTCATCTAAGTTCGATGCCGTAATACTCAAAAATTTTAATCGTTCAAACAACGGCAGACTCTTATCTCTCGCCTCACTCAAAACACGCTCATTAAATTTTACCCAGCTCAATTCACGGTTGGTATAATATTCCGGCTTTGTATATTCTTTTTCGTTCCATTGCATTTTTTCCACCTACTTTCTCTTTTTCCGACGTAATACAGGGCGAATATTGAACATTTCTTCAAAAAAATCTGCTTTCTGTGTCAGCAGCCCCTCCTCCAACAATAAGTTCTCCTGTGTATCAATCACAAGTACCAGCTCTTTATCCTGAAGCTGTACTTTTATATTCTCTGCTTTTTGTTTATGACTTCGATCCAGTGCATTCGCTACTCTTAAAATCGCAGTCAGCTTTCCAATTATCATATACGTATCTCGGTCAATGGTGCTCTTTGAATCCGCTTCGCCATAATATTTAAATGGCTCATTATTAAAACGCACTATATTTGCAATCATCTCTCGCTCAGCGTGCGAAAGCCCGATAATTTCGGTCGACATAATAATCTCATACGAACATTTTGCGACCTCACTCATACTGATATATTTTCCACAGTCATGCAAAATGACTGCAATCTGTAAAAGCAGGCGCTCTCTTGGTCCCATTCCATGCACTCTTCTCATACTGTCAAAAATTGTCTCTGCAACCTTTAACACGGCACGCACATGGCTCTTACTGCTCATATAACGCTTTGCAATATTTTGTGCACAAGCTAAAATATCATTTTCAAAATTATGGGTACTGCGAATCAATCGTCTGCCCTGTGCATAATCATAAGCAATTCCATCATTTAGCTGTGTTCCCGGAACCCACAGATTCTGTGCTCCCATCTCATCTGCAAAAACACGATAAATAATCAAAGCCGGAACCAGGATACTTGCATATTCCAGCGTGATTCCAAGCTCTACCGATAACTGCTCTGCAGATTTATGGACAATCCGCTCATACATCTCCATAAAGACTGCTTTGCTGATGGTACGGTTCTCTCCCATTCCATAATCGCTCACCAGCAATTTTTCCATAAAGAAATCGCCCAATAAAATAATATTATCTACTTTTCGCTCTTTTAAATGGAGTTTCTTAAAGCTTAAAATGTCATTATGAATTAACTCTTCTACTAATTTTTCATAATAAATGGTTTCTTTTTCGACAGAAAGCAGACGCTCACGGATACGAAGACTTCCCATTTTAAAATTCTGAGTTGTCACAAGCGTATCTTTATCAAATAATGAAATCTGTACATTTCCACCGCCGATTTCTATAATTGCGGTACCTTTTTGAATAATCTTGGAAAAATCTGCTTCCTTAGCCGCAATTGATTTATATCCAAAGAATCTCTGCTCTGAATTACTTAAAATTTCAACACGGATTCCGGTTTTTTGATAAACCTGTTCCAGTACAATCCAGACATTTCTTGCTTCTTGAAGGGTACTTGTCGCACAGGCACGATAAGAAGTCACCTTATACTCTTTCATAATTCTGGAAAAATCTCCGAGCACTTCGCCTAATCGCTGTGCAGACTCATAACTAATCTTTCCATTGGTATAAGTATCATGGCCCAGCTCGATTCTGCTGCGCACTTCATCTATTTTTTCAATTCCGATTTTTGGAGAAATCTGATAGATATCCATGCTGACTTCGTAAGAACCGACATCAATTGCCGCAAATATTGTTACTGCCATTTTTTCACCGCCTTACATTAGTTTGCTGTTTGATTATATCGTTATAAGTTGTTGTTTTCTTCTAATCTCTGTTAAATTCAGGTAAAATTTCTTGAAAATTCGTCTTTTTTGTCTTTTAGTTCTCAAGGTATTCTTTTAATGCTTCATAATAATTCTGTGCAGTTTCATATCCCTCTTCATATAGTTTGTGCAATTTATCCGTATCCTTTTCAAGTCTTCCGATTTCAACCGGCTTTTGTGGCTGTAAAATAAATACCTTTCCTTCTTTTTCCTGACGGTATAAATAATCCAGGGTCTGATTATATCCAATATGACGGTTTTCCAAAGCTTCTATCAGTTTTGGAAACTTCTTTCCATAACGGACTTTCATTGCCGGAATCAGCTTATTTTTTTCTTTTCTGTAGGTTCTGTCACGGGTCAGTACTACTACATTTTTCTTATTTCCCATTCTCTGAGCTTCCATAATCGGAATGGAATCTGTAATTCCTCCATCCAGGTACGGCTTTTTATGAATCCAGACTGTTCTTGACATAAGAGGAAGCGAACTTGACGCACGAACATAACAAGTGCCTTTTTTCATATCTTTGATTTCTTTGTACTCCGCATTCCCACTTTCACAATTGGTAACAACCGCATAAAATTTGGTTTTTTGTCTGTTATATGTATCGTAATCATAAGGATTTAATTCCTCTGGGATTTTATGGTATATCATATCCGTGCCAAAATAATCTCCGGTCTTTATCAGGCTTTTTATTCCACAGTATTCCGGGTTATCCATATAGTCAGTAAATGTATGATACCCTCTGCCTTTTTGTTTAGAAAGATAACTGCACGCCATACATGCTCCCGCTGAAACACCAAAGCAGGTATCAAATTCCAGACCTTTTTCAATAAAGAAATCAAGAATTCCCGCAGTGAATACACCACGCATACCGCCACCTTCTAAAATTAATCCTGTTTTTGTTTTTTTACTCATGCTGTCATCACCTTTTTTTAATTATTTATTTAAAATCATTTTACGCTTTTTGTAAGATTTGTACAAGGTAAATTCTTGTAAAAAAAGAAACCGGCCGGGACCGGTTTCTGATGAGTGAATATTAGAGGTTTGGTTTTGTGGATGCTTTTGCATGTCTGTTATAGCGTTAAGAGGTAAGAGTAGAACTTACATTTCATCTCAATCCTCTCAATTCCGCTTTCTGTCCTTCCGTAATTCGATTGCTTTCCATCGCTTTTTGAATTGTCTTCCTATGCACCCATTCCGGCAACTTCCGGTCTTTTAGATATCCAATCACAGCCTCCCATTGCTTTGCAAGCGCAGTCGCAAAATACCAAGCAATCATCATATTGACATAATATTCGTCCGAAATCACAGCTGAGACAAGTTTCGGATATTCATCTTTAAAATCTTCATCTAAATACAGCCGTAATAGTACTCCAATTCCATACCGAATGGTATACGTATCATTTGAAGCAATCCAATTTTTTACATCCACAATCAATTCCGCTTTGTGTTTTTCAAAACATTTTGGTAAGGGTAAATCACAGGTTGCCCAATTATCAATATAGGGTAAAAATTGTGTCACTTCTTTTAAACATTTTTTGTAGTCGCAAATCTGTGTCACAAGCATCAAATGTAAATTATTTTCCTCGTAATACTGATGAGGAAGTTCTTGTAAAAAGTTTTGTGCTTCTTTTGTTTGGGCAAACTCTTTCGCAAATTTACGAAGAATCGGGGTACGAACTCCAATGATTTTTTCTTTTTCTGTCTTCGGTAACAACTTGCTTTGAAAATCACGATATTTTAAATCTTGTAGTTCAAATAAACTTCTTTGTAGTTCTGTCATATGTTGTTTTTTTACCTCGTCTCTGCTTTCTGAATAATAAAGGTTACAGATGTGTTTTGATTAGATGTTGTATTTCTATTTCGTTCCTTTATTTTTTTACAGATGCATTTCTATTATTTCATTAATGCAAATGTATCTTAATTTTGTGTGTACTTGTGGTTAGAGATTCTTCTTCTTGTTTTTTTGCATCTTTGTTGGCTGGAGAGTTGGTTTTGTGGATGCTTTTGCATACTTTACAATTTTTTAAGTGCCTCTTCTTTTGCATTTAGTTTTAGTTTCAGTTCTTTATAGGTAATGTGCAACGAGGAACTCTGCGAGTCAATGACTATCGATGAGGATTTACTGTTTCAATCCCTTATAGGTAATGTGCAACCATGTGGCATTAATCTTCAATGCTGTAAGAAAAAGTTTCTAAGTTTCAATCCCTTATAGGTAATGTGCAACTATTTGTATGAAACAAATGGAACGTTATATCGTTTGTTTCAATCCCTTATAGGTAATGTGCAACAGTTGGAGTAACCTTACCTACAACGGAAAAGCTATTTGGTTTCAATCCCTTATAGGTAATGTGCAACCTTTATAATTTTGAGGGATATCTTGCTGGATAAGTCTAAGTTTCAATCCCTTATAGGTAATGTGCAACCACAGTATTTCTGAGGTTTCTATTCTCTAATTATCTTTCAAATCTCCATTTTTTGCAAGTTTTTTTCTAAAAAGTCGGTCAGTCTCTTTTTTCAAATCCCTTATTTTCCTTAATTTTACAGCATTTCTTGAGTTTGGAAAAATCCGCCTTGAGACTGACCGACTTTTTTATTTATATCAAACACATAACTCTTAATAATATTTATAGGGATTATATTTTTCTCCATTTAAAAGATAATTTTTATAACTTTGTACTTCATTTTCAAGGAGCCTGCGATACGTCATCCTTTCTCCCTTTACAATTATTTTGCTATTCAGTTTTTCTTCATACATTCGCAAAAAAACTTTCTTACCTTCTTTTGATAAATACACTCCACCCATACTTGTTTTTTCAAAATCCATAGATACCGTCAGCATTTTCTTATTAATCATTGTAAAGATAACTCTATCAATAATTATCGGTTTGAAAATATCTGCGAAATCTAAATTCAAACTCCTAGTTCTTCTATTTGTTGCATGAACTATGCCAAATCTTATATCTAAACCTTTTTTCCATATAAGGCTTGAAAACTGATTATATAATAACGTATTTCCAAAACTTAGACATGCATTAATCTCATTTTTGGGAGGACGCTTCGTACGTTGAACAAACTTAAATTCTTCATTTTCTAAAATTTGATCAAACACAGAATAATATTTCTGTCGGGCTTTTGCCTCTATAAGCATCATTGCGTTAATATCCGTTATAGATTTCATCAGTTTGGCAAATTCACCTATAGATTCTATCACTTCCGTAAACCGCCCTTTATGTCGTTTTTCATAATAACGTAAATTAGCTCTCATATTATGTAATCCCGCAATTTCCATTTTTCGAGCCATATCTATTCTAACTGCTGTATCCATATAATTTTTACTTTGTTCCAAGATTATCTTAGCATTCTTTTTATTTTTTTCTGGAATAAAAGTTCCTATTAGATATCCATATTTATCATAAAAAGAAGTTTGTATTCCTTTATTGTTGAATGTTTCTAAGATATTATTAGCTAAGGTGACATTCCCATATATATTAATCTGATCTACTACTTCGACAGGAATATAATGTCTTTTTTGTTCATTTTCAAAAAGGAGACTATAATCTTGTCGATTAATGATTCCATCTGACAAAATATGAAATTTTCCATTAACAAATTCCAGCTTACTATCATGCCAATTAGAATATTGTTTAGTACTTTTATAAATATGCTTTCGCACATCCACTCTGTCATTATGAGTTAGAATATCATACCCAAGAATCGTTCTTTTATATACGTTAAAAATGCCACTTTTATCCTGATTAATAATCAAATTCATATCTTCTGTCAAAACTCGTACTATTTCATTATATATTGGTATTGATTCCTCATACGAATCAGCATATATATAAATATTATCAGCATAACGAATCCAACAATATTTTCTCTCCTCTAACATTTAATCAAATTCTTGTAAATATAAATTACTTAATACCGGACTAATGGCATTTCCCTGAATTATTCCTATTGTTTTACTGCTTATCTTTCCTTCAATTGATATTTTACAAAACAAATATTGCTTTATGAGATATAACACTGCTTTATCCGAAATATATCTTTCAATTTTAGCAATTAATTTTTCTAAAAGAATTGTATTAAAATAGTTTTTCAAATCTATTTCAACAACAGACCTCTTTCCTTTTTCTACGTACTCTTTTACTTTCATAACGGCTTCCAGTGTTCCTTTTCCTGTCTGATAAGCAAAACTGTTATCCATAAATAAAGTTAAAAAATAACGATTTAATTTTTGAGCTAATAATCGTGTAATAAAACGATCCAAAACTGTCAAACTTGCAATATTTCTTCTTTTACCTGTTCTATTTATACATTCTCGAATTAACACAATATCTGGTTCATACTCTTGATTTCGTATTTCTTCACAAATATGCTCTTGATTTATTTCCCAGTATTGTTCTAATTCTGATAAATGCATTCCATCTATACCACAACCATCTTTTTTTAATGCAAAATGCTCAAATGCAATTTTTTGATTCTTTTTAGAAAGCATTTCATCAATTGTAAACATATATGCACCTCATATAATATTTGAAGTTGACCACACTGTTCCTATTTGTTCTTTCTTTGTATATTTAACAGAATCCATGCGATAAATAATCACAGAATCAAATTTTATATCTATCAACTGCTCAAGTTCTTTTTTTAATGCCCTTAATTTTGTCTCTGTGATTTTTCCCTCAAATACAGACTTTTGAACATGCATTAGGTATTTCCGACATATCTTTAATGCCTTTCCTACTCGTTTTTGATTAATGTCATATACCAATATAACGTACATAATACCATCAATCCTTTTCTTCTCAAAAATAATATTTTATAAAGCAACTATTTCTAAATAAAACTCTTATAAGCAATGTACAACTTTATCAAAAATTGGGTATCCACGGGTGATTTTTTATTGTTTCAATCCCTCATAGGTAATGTACAACAAAAAAATTTTCCAGCTAATTCAGCTGATCCCCAATCGTTTCAATCCCTCATAGGTAATGTACAACTTAAACTCTTTGCAATTTAACCTAGGTGTAAATCAAATGTTTCAATCCCTCATAGGTAATGTACAACCAAGGATTGGTCGATGATTTCAATGATTTTGACATCTTAGTGTTTCAATCCCTCATAGGTAATGTACAACTGGAACATTTACAGACTGGAAATACGTTGAGAGCGTTTTGTTTCAATCCCTCATAGGTAATGTACAACTTTATACTTAGAACCATAGTACAATTTTATTTTTCAAAAAAGTTTCAATCCCTCATAGGTAATGTACAACCACAGTATTTCTGCGATTTCTATGCTCTAATTATCTTCCAAATCCCCATTTTTTTCAAGTTTTTTTCTAAAAAGTCGGTCAATCTCTTTTTTCAAATTCCCTATTTTCCTTGATTTTACAGCATTTCTTGTTTTTGGGAAAATCCACCTTGAGACTGACCGACTTTTTTACATTATTTCAAACATTCCAAACCCTTGTGAATTTTTACTTCCCACTCCCGTCTGGTAAAGAAAATCCAGATATTTTCTTTTTCCTTTCAACTGAAATGTTCCATACCATGCATTGATATAGCTTCCTTTATATCTGGTGACTATTTTTCTTGTACTGCTGTTTTCCACTTTTTCCATTTTTACAGCTGAAGACGGAAGCACTCCATAATATGCCTGATATTTTCGATAGAAGTTGTCATTGACGAGTTCATAAAATTCTGGTTCTTCTGGATTATAATAGTAACTTCTATTTGTCTCCAAATCTGTCGAATATACCGTTAATGGTGATTTCATACGAATTATTAATTCGGATTCTTCTACCGTATAATCATAGAGCTCCATCTGAATATCTGTAAATGTTTTCTCACCAAATGTGATTCCTTCATTCCATATACTGTCTGCCAGCAGGCGGATTAACAGTGGCTCTGGACTTCGGACTTCAAAAGACACATAGGAATAAAAGGTAATCCTTTTTTCTCGTATTTTATATTCTTCGCCATCCAGCTGGCTAAATTGAAATATTTTATATTTTCTCTGCCCTCTGGTAAATCCTCCGGCATGAAGAAACTGGGAATAATCTGGCATAATACTTAGTGCTCGATATATCACTGCCTGTAAAATATGATTATAATTGATTGGAAGAGACAGTGGTTCTTTTAATCTAATATGTACAACTAACTGCATCTTTATTTTTTCCTTTTTGTGTTTTTACGTTCTTCCTTTTTTACCTGCAACGTTCCATCTTCTGAGAAACACAAATCTGCAAACGGATTATTTATAAATTTTTCCTGACGTTTCTTTTCTTGATTATCGTTTTTTCTTTTGCCTGTATTTTGTCCTGTCTTATCTTTTTGATTCTTTTCCTCATTCTGTTCTTCAGACTGGCTGTCTACAACTTTGTAGGAAAGCCCCAGTGCCGGAAACTGTGTTTCTTTTGTAATATCTGGCAATGGCTCAATAATCTTCATTTCAATTCGCTTGTTCTTCATTTTTGTTCCGCCATGATTTGCCACAAACCAGCGATATCCTTCTTCTAATGGACCATCCTTTTGTTTTTCTGTTCTCGGATATGTAATCTGAACTCCTTTTGGAATCGTATCAAATCGTGCAATTTTATAAAATTCATCTTTTACACTTTCACTAAAACCGACATTTTCATAATTAAGCTCTGAAATCTTTTCTGTCTTACTTTCGTCAATCTCATAAGAAAGAACACTATTTTCTAATTTTATCATTCTTTCCTGCACCAAATCAACATTACAGGAAATACTGCCCAGACCTAATGGTTTTCCTGCACCAAGTTTAAATCCCAGATTTTCAGTACCACTATTTAATATCCAAATGAGCTGATTCAACTGAGTCTCGGAAATTCCTTCAAAATAAATTTTTCCTGTAAAACTGACTTTATTTTTTACCGGACGCACTGTCTTATTCAAAACCGAAGCCTTTACATTTTCCGTCAGATGAACATCCTGATGATGCCAATAATATTTACGTCCCCGTAATTGCCCTGGTGTTTCTTTCACGACTCCATTTTGTACATAATAATCATACGTCCAGAAAGTAGCATGCTTTGGTCTTTTCAAATAGAAATCAACATTTCCAAGTTTCGAACCGCCTAATGTTTCCAAAGTAATTCTATCGCTTCTATCGCTTCTATCGCTTCTATCGCTTCTATCGCATAGATAATAGTCCTCTGGCTTTTCTTTTTTACTTTGTTCATTCACATACAAATCTGTAAACCGTATTTTAGAACCCGATGAAGCTTCATTATTTTCTCCGATATATCCAAACAGCCGACATGCCGGACAATGATTTTTCTTGCATGGAGAAAAAACTCCTGCCAGAGTTCCAACACTATTATTGGAGACTTCTTTTGAAAATATCGCCGGTGCTAAATATAGAATTGAGTTGCTGATTGAAGAATAAGTAACTGGAAAATATTCGCCTGCTTCTCCTTTTAAAAATTCTGATAAATTATCTCTATATTCTTCATACGCTTTCTTGTTTTCCAAACTTACAGCCGGCTGTTCCAGATAGGAATCAATTACTCGAAATAATTCTCGTTCTACCTTATCTTTTGATATTGTATTTTTTCTTTCATTTTTTATTTTTTGTGTAAAAACATGGTATCTGCCTTTCTTGAGTCCCATTCCCCATTTTAATAGATACCCCGAATTACTATATTCTTCTTTTTTTCCATCATTGCCTATGCTATATTCACTAATTGCCTTCCATCCTTTTTTTCCATCTGCCGCTGATTTTCTGTAATAAATTTCAGTACCATTTTTACATTCTTCAAATCCTGGAGGTAATTTTGTTTCTTCTGCTGTTGTTTCTTCTGCTTTTTCTCCAATTCTAAAGGAATATGCATCATACAACACCATTTTTTCGCCTGTCTTTCCTTTTTTTCTATAAAGCAATGCAGGCTGAAATGCCTCTGCGGTTCTTTTTATTGGATACTCGTCTTCATTTAATACTCCCATACAGGAATCTGTCAACGTTTCATAGACACTTCTTATGACTCCACGCATCTCACTTCCCGGAACAACCGGAACATAAAACTTTCCTTCATAGTTTTCTTTTTCATCCAGTTCTGTATAAGAGAAAAAATCATACGATTTATGGTACTGTTTCTCCGTTCTTACTTTTTCAGCCTCTTCAAATTTAAATGCCGTATCTGAACTGGAATTTGGTATAAACAACGGTGTTTTTGTTGTAATCGTATATTGTATCATTCCGGTATGTTTGTCTTCATCAGTATATCCCGGTGCCTTCGTTTTTGGAAAACTGATAAAATGATACGGATTTACAAATTTCCTTTCTCCCATAATTATTTCACCTCTTTCAGCCTGTAGTTATCAATCCTCATTAAATCATTTTCATCGTATGTAATGTAGCTGATTACTTCCACAAATCCTGAATTCTTATCCGGTTTTTCCTGTCCTGGCTTTAATGTATAAATCTTTTCCGAGTAACTTTTTTCATGGCTAACTGTTTCATCACTGATTAAAATGAATCTGTCTTCTTTCTGCCGTTCCCTCATCTTTACATAACGGTATTCCACTTCTTCATCAAACAAATGCAGTTCCAAAAGATTTTCTCTCAAGATTTCTTTTTCATTTAAATCACTACGGTTATATTTTTCATATTTTACTTCATCTGTATAAATCGCATACACCATTCCCTGTTCCGGTACATCCAAAAGGTTCATCGTTTTCCTCCTTTCGCATCTTCCAAACTTTTAAATGCTTCTTGAATAAACTGCGCATCTTCTTTTTTTCCATCAATCAATATTGGACCATCTGGTTCAAATACCCCTCTGCCGATTGCAGTTTGTCCACCCACTGCCAAAAATCCATTCTGCAGGTCTTTTAATGCAAGTAATAAAAATCCTAATATCCACTTCGTATCTGGTTTTCCTTTACGAACGGAAACCTCCAGCTTTACTTTCCCATCTACATAAGTTTTCTCTTTGTATAACGTGTGTTCCTTAACAGCAGACTCAAATCGGCTGATTGCGGTTCGAACCATTGTAAGTTCCTTTGCTTCTGTTACTTCTGCTTCACTGATAATAATATTTGAGGCGCACGCTTCTTCTTTTTCTGTATATCCAAACGCTATTTGAATCATCGTACCAGCTTCAGGGATTTCCAGCTCTTGCAGAATCATCTTCATTCTATGCCGAAGTGCCCCGGCAAAACTGCTTCCGGGAATAACTGGTTTTCCATGGTCTGTTAACTGCACAAAATCTGGTTCATTCTTCTTAGCTGAATACTGTCGGATGCTGATTCCGCCTTTCATTCTTAATGGAACTTCTATATGAATCATCTTGTTTTCGCAGGACGCCTTTACAAGCCACTCATCAAGTTCATTTTTTCCTTTATTTTTTAAATCTTCATTATATGCATCTGCATACTCTAAATAATTTACTTTTTCATAGTTCCAAACAAAAACGGACATAAGCTTAAATTTTCCAAATCCACGTGTTTTTTTACTTCCAAGGCGTACTTCTCCGTTTTGGATTCCCTGAAATAAGGCAGAAATTTCATTGTCCATTTCTTCTTCATTATCACCGTCTCGAATCACAAGTTCCATATAGAAAGATCCCGTCGCTTCTGCTTCCAGGATTTCCAAATCATATTTACTTCCTGTTATGGACACTTTTTTTTCATTTAATGCTACGCCATCTCTGACACCCAGATTCACTTTCTCTTCAAAATTCAAATCTGAAATAAAAAGAGAACTCATCTTTCCAATTTCATTTTTTCCAGAATATCCCATAAAACACGGACTGTTTTTCTCTTTTTCCAGGTATGCTCTCATTGCTCCGGCAAGAGAAGTTCCTGCTACAAATGGATTTCCTTTTCCATCCCGCAAGACATCTGCATCTGTCCATTCATCCTCTCCAGAGGAAACATTAAGAGGCGATAATAACTGAATCCGAATAAAAAATACTTTTCTTTTTAAAACAGCACTCATTTCTTTTTTTCCTCCTTCTTAGAATTTAATAACTCTTTTACGAAATATTTTAATTCTGCCAGATAGAACAGATACGCTTGTCGAAATGTTTCTTCTTCTGACCACTGATTTTCAAATTCAGAAGTATACGATTCTTTCATCTCTTCCGTTATCGTTTCAGCCACTTCACACGGATTTACAAATCCAATCAAATCCTTGCAAAGACTGTTCTTCTCATTTTTTTCAATTCCTTCTACCTGCTCCTGCATTTCTTCATAAGAATTTACAGCTTTAAAAATTGCCCTTAATTTTGCTATCCCTGCATTTAATCCATCCAATGAATCTTTATATTTTTTCTTTTTCTCTTCCCATATTTCTCTTATCGCATTTTCCATACGACCTGCAAACTCGTTTTGAAGCAGTCTGGCTAAAATATCTGAATTTATCTGAACCTGCTCTGGTTTTGCCATCTCTGAATTTTTCTCAGCCATCTCTGGTTCTTCTTTTGATAATTCTCTTTTTCTCACCGTAACATCTAGCGAATCAAATATTTTTTCTCCTAAGATTTCTCCATATCCTTCTGATATCCGTTCTCCAATAAAGCTGCCATCCAGTTTTCCAATATCAAATCCGATATCCGAATGAATTAAAAATGTGCTTCCTTTCCCAAGTGCAGAAAAAACAGGTTTTCTGCGTCTCCATGTAACATTATATCCGCCTATTGTTTCAAATCGCAGGAAAGGATTACGAAGCACTAAATCTGCTGCACCTGTCACGTTTCGCAATACCTGCTCTAATACTCTGATATCTGTTGTCAACATTCCCATCTCGTTGTAGAGAATGACATCTGACGCCAGCGTAATAACCGCATCTTTGAATGTTTCACTTTTAACAGAAACCGGTTCTACTGATTCCAGTTTTAAATCTACTGCTCCAAATTCACTGGAACGTCCATATCCAATTCGTACTTCATTCAGACTTTCCATAACATCCATAATCATCTCTGCCTGTTTTTTATCCGCATAAATATATCCACAGAAATCCTGATTTCTTGAAATCGAAGCAAGCTGATAAAAGCTTGAACCATCTGTTCCTGTTGCCTTTCCTACTGATTTGTCTGCTGGTCTTTGATGGTGATAACTGATTTGTGTGGTTACTTCTACCTTTGTTCCAGTTTCATCTATGTAAGGAATATTTGCCGGTGTCATCTGTTTTCCTCTGATTTCATCGGCAGATTTCAAAAGAATCATATCTTTTAATTTTAAATTTCCATTTTCATCATACGACTGGTCTTTCTCTTTCTGAAGTGAGATTCTGGCTGGAACACATCGTTTTCCATCGTTCATAACATAAGCATTTGAAACAATCACTTCATTTTCACAGTTCATAAATTCCTGATATTTGTCCTTTAATCCTTCGGCAATCAAGCCAAGTATCTTGCTTCCGCTGATATAATCCTGTGTAACCGCTTGATTTCCCTGTGGTGACTTACAAATAACGGCTGAATTTAGATGAATCGTGTATTTAATTTTATTTTTTTCACCAAGCTTATCCTTTGTAAACATGATACGGGAACATTTCGTTTCACACTGATCTATCTTCTCTTCTTCAAGAGCCAACCGAACCAGTCCCAGCCCTCTTGTTCTCGAGATTCCTATGTGTTTTACTAAAGAAACTGCCTGTTTCAGAACGTCTTTATTGGAAACCTCTCTTTTCCAGTTACATTCAGCTTCAAATTTCAACCCTTTTTCAATAACTCGAATCGTTCGCAGAGTATTCTTATCTGCTACCCCCGTTTCAAGGTCTACCGCTGTTGAAGTTCTCGTGTAAGTATATTGATTGAGCACATTTTGAGGACTTTTTAAATCTTCCCATCCGCAGGAATCCAATGCTTTACAAGTTTCCTCATAATTAGAAAGATATGCATTAGAAAGAGAAAATGCCGAAGACTGGTCTCCTTCCCTTCCAAAGATTTCCTCAAACTCTGTTGCTTTAATCAAACCAAAGTCTTTTAATTCTAATCCTGCTTCACGAATACATCCTTTTATCCTTTTTGCCGGTATATAAGGAAGTCCGTAATCATCATAAGTAACATCGGTATCTATGACACTGTTATAAGATTCACCTGAACCGATACAAATATCACTCAGAAGTTCTATCGTTATTTTCATTCTGTTCCTCCTTTATATGCCAATCCATAATTTCAAGTGCATCATACCAAACTTTGTATTCATCTAAATTTTTAAACTCCTGATATCCTCTGGATCTTAAAAATGAAAGCTCTCTTTTTATTTCATTTTTCCCCATCGGAATGACTTCTCGAAGCTGTTTTGCTTTATTCCTTGGCATTATAGCAAAATAATTTTCCCAGTAATGCAGACGGCTAATATTATATTTTTCATTTTTCTGATTCAACACTTTATCATATGGCGTATCAACATAATATGGACGGGCAAGAAACAATTCTCCCTTTGCCTGATAATGTCTCGCACGATAACTTTTCAAATCTGAAGCATTAATATTCGTACAAATCTGGAAATCCAGAAAATTTCCTATCTTATCTTCTGCTCCTCTGTTCTCTTTTTCTTTCGCCCTTGCTTTCGCCATACTACAGCTTTCTTCCGCTACCTGATAAGCATCTGAAAATGGGAAATGGCTGTTAAAAAATGCAATGCCTCCACATGCACTAAATTCTCCGCTGTCACTAATATGACGCAGGAAAAATTCCACTGCCGGAATTGCCACCTTTGCATTGCATACAAACGTAATATCATCACCTGCTGCGATAATTTCACGATATAACTTATGGCTGGTATCTTTCTTTACACGAGACGCAATCGAATCTATATATTTCTTTGTCTCATCCACTGTTTCTAAAAATGTATCTGAGATATCAATTGACAATGCTCTCATCGTCCTGACTGCATCTCCATAAGTATGGATTTTCTGCATTTTATCTTTGATTTTCTTTCCCATGCTGTTGCCATCAATATGAAAAACCGCCAGCGTACTGCTATCTCCCTTTTCCGTAACCATGTTGTCAAAAATCTTTTCATCTTCTGTTTCTGGAAATGCCTCTCTTTTTAATTTTGCTTCGGTACACAGATATTCCTCTCTCGTTTTTTCTGTTAACGGATATCCTGTAACCGAATCGACTGCCATAAACGGCATTGCTCCCGTCGGCATACTAAGGGGCATACTTGCTTTGATTCTGCGCATTTCTTCATTTATTGCATTATAATCTTCACTATAATTCTCTGTTTTTTTCACCACTGCAACTGCCAGACTCAACGAATAAGTTCTATTTAAGATATACTCCGCCAGAAATTTATTTACATTCTGACACTCTTCACCTCTTCGGAATAAAACATAAGCATTTCCACCACCGATAAACATAATCTGCATTTCTACAGATGAGTCTTTCAAAAATGCTTCGGGGTCATCATCTTTCCATTCTGTCAGATAGTTTTTGCTTTTCTCACACGGCAAAGTTTTTATGTACGCATCCAATCCCTCTGTGATAATTTGCCTTACCAGTTCAGATGCCCCTACGATTTCTTTTGCCACATTACTTTTAAAAATATATGCCTGAATCCCTCTGACATCATACATGGCAAGAACTTCACAATTTTTCAATTCCGCTCTCATGCACTTCCTCCTTCTTTCATCTTATCAATGCCTGTTTTTTCCTTATTGCATTAATACTCTCTAAACTTTACAAACTCAAACTGGCTTCGACGTATTGTACAACCATTCTCATCAATCTCCTCCGTCACTCTTCGTTCACTACAACTTGCCACAACCTTAATCCCCGCTTGTTTTAATTGATTAACCAAGCGATATGTAAATACAAATTCCCCTTGTACCATAACGGTTGGTTTTTCATATTCCATTACTTTCTGATAATACGCTTCTACCAAATCATCCATATACTTATCTGATTCTCTTGGATTCACTGCCGGAAATGGAATATCTACAATTTCTCCATATTTTTCTGCTTCACTTGTCTGATTTGCGCTCCAATTTTCCGATTTATGATTTGAAATATTTAAAAACATACATTTCCTTCCTTTCTACTTTATCGTATCTTTTTCACAACTGATTCTTTAACCCATATTATACACTATTTATTGCTATATTCTTCAAACTTCTGGTTGATTTACATATATTTTTTTCATTTTTATTGTTTTTTCTATTTATTTTTTGTTTTTCGCCCTATTATTTCGACTTTTTTCGTCATACTCTTGTACGATTTTTCTAAAACTGCTATATTATTGTTAAAATAATTTAAGAATGGACGATGCCTATGAACACCAAAATTAACTCTTTTTTACCAGATTTTAAAACACAACTTAATTTATCTGAACAGGAGCAGACTGCTTTAGCTGGATTTTTTCAGTTTCTGATTAACCGAGAGAACCCTCAAAATATTTCTGCTCATTATGGCCTGCTGGTACAGTATGAAGATAAACACACTCTCCAAACTTTTCTGGAACTTCTGGAACAATCACTCCACGAGCTCTCCTCTACTTACCGATTACTAAATGCTTCTGAAAAAAATTTTTCAAAAGCTTCTTTGTCTGCTCAGAAATTAGGGGAAGATGATATTTTTGTTCTCACGGACTGTTCTGAAACCAATAACATGATGCACATCATATCTGAATTTGAAAAAACACCACAACTAATTAAAATTGTCTGCGCCACTCCTGCTGTCGTAGAACAACGTTTCCGTAAAAATGAGAACTTTTTTTATCGACTGCTTCCTCGTCACATTCATTTGGGCGAAGCACACTCTAAAGAAATCACAGCACAATTTCTCAGTCTTCTTTCATCAAAAGGTTATACGACAACCAAAGAATTTGACGATGAAATTGCCTATTATATTGAGTCTATTTACGAGACTGCCGATTTCCAAAATCAGAAATTTCTTCAGGATTTACTTAGAAGAATTGAACTGCAGATGCAGGAAACAAATGGACTCCCTGCATATAAAGAAGGACAGGCGATTGATATTTCTTTTGTTCCATATTCAAAACATGCCTCCATGCGTAAGGAAAAAGAAAAAAAGCAGGCAGATAAACCAGAATATAAAATAACGGAATTAAAATCACCTTTATCTGACCCTCCAATTTCTATTCCAACGACACCAGCAAACTCAAGTCCTCAAGCAACCAATGTGCTTCTTCTCTCTTTAAGTACTTTTAGCAGATCAATTCGAACTTCTAAATTTGATTATCATTGGAGAGGATGCGAAGGAACGGTAATCGGACGTTATCAATTAGATCCTGTTGTTAAAATGCTTGCAACAGTACTTGCAACGAAGAATCAGACTTTAGATAAAATTGTGATGCTCTGTACAGACGATACACAAAATGAAGTCAAATTAAAGACAGCAGAAACAGAAGAAATTATTTCTATTTCGCCTTTAGAATATTTCAAAAAACAGATTCGTGCTTACATGAACCCAAACTTAGAAGATGAAGAACGCTTTGTACCAATTTCGGTTAACCTTGATTCTCCATTTGAGGGAATTCAAAATGTTATTCAAACTCTGCGTACTATTCAAAATTCCGAGAGAGGACTTACTCTTTATCTGGATACGCATGGTGGACTTCGAGGCGTTCAACGTGTTTTAGAAGCTACGGTATCTCTTTTAAAAATAGAAGATATCAATATTGAAGAAGCATTTGCCGTGCAATTTTCCGATAGCAATGACGCGCCTCAAAAAAATAATTTGATTACGCTCGAAACCGAAAATATGGAAATTTTCAATTTTGTTTCCGGTATCAATGAGTTTATCTCCTGTGGCAGAGCCGACATTTTAATGGATTATGTAAATTCACAGAAAAAAATCTCAACACAGGATAACTCCTTTGTAAATGCAATTCTTGATGTAACAAATGGTATTCAATGGTGCTGTGTTCCTGCATTTGAAACTGGTCTTAAAACTCTCCAAACCTACTTTGAGAAAGAAAAACCAGCTTCTATTGATACCTCAAAACACGAAACTTCCTATTTGGAAATTTATAAAAATGATATCAAACAAGACTATAAAAACTTGCTTTCTACAACAAGTACAGTAATTGATGAAATTAACTGGTGCCTACAAAAAGGGTTCTATCAACAGGCACTTACTCTGATTGAAGCCAGAATTTCCTTCCTGCTCGTAGAACAATGGCATGTATTTAAAGTAAATGACAAATACAACATTAGCGAAGAAAATAATACGGTTTACTACGATATTCGGGATGGTAAAGAACCTGTTACACTCAATGAACTGTTTAATGCCTATGTTTATAAAATTATAAAACCAAAAAGATTCCGAAAATCTGACCAAGATATTTTATTCGTACAACCGGATGATTTTTATACCCTCTTTTCTGATTATACTGGAGAAAACGATAATTACTTGTCCACAAAAGACTTTTACAAAGAAATGTACGATTTAAATGATATTCCTCAAAATACAGACTTTAAATCAGTATTAAGTACAGCAAGCAGATATGCTCAATTACCTAAAAAACGCTCTGCCTCAGATTGTATTGTCTTATCTCCTGAATTGACTATCGACGAAGATTTACTTCTCGCTATTTTAATTTTACATAAAGCACTAAAAGAAGTAAGAAATGATATGAACCATGCCTCTGCAGGATTTACTCATAATTTAGATTCCATTTCGGTTGTGTTAAGACATTATATTAAATGGATAGAAGAAATTGGAAAATCTATTAATCCTAAAGAGAAATAATTATATAGCTTTGATTTAAGAAAATTCCCAGCGTGGCTGCGCTGGGAATTTTTTTGTTTGGGAAAAAATTGAATTCCTTTTAGGTAAAGTATAACTACAACATGATGGAGGGATGGCAAAGCAAACGAGTGTATCAATCTCTTATAGATAAGGTACAACATCCAAATACTCCTAAAAATACATTAGTCAAGCTTGCGTATCAATTCCTCATAGGTAATGTACAACAAAAAAAGTATTTACATCCACATATTACAAAGAAGTATCAATCTCTTTTAGGTAATGTACAACCATCCAGCACTGAGACAGAGATGGGATTCTATGGGTAAGTATCAATCTCTTATAGGTAATGTACAACCAATTAAAAAGGATTGCTGATGCTCTAGAATCCATGTTTCAATCTCTCATAGGTAATGTACAACAAAACAAATAGGAGGAATTAAAATGAACGAAGAATGTTTCAATCTCTCATAGGTAATGTACAACCACAGCATTTCCGCCATTTCTAATTCTCATTATCTCCCAATCTCCCATTTTTTTCAAGTTTTTCCTTAAAAAGTCGGTCAGTCTCTTTTGTCAAATTTCTCATTTTCCTTGATTTTACGGCATTTTTCTCAAACCTCAAATAATACTTCGAGACTGACCGACTTTTTCTGTTTCTATTTTTTCTGTTTTTTCTCTTTTCCTTCCTCTCTTCTTATTCTTCAAACCCTTCAAATATTTCATCTGCCAATCCATAGTTAATTGCTGCCTGACTATCTAAATAATAATCTCTATCGCAGTCGGCGCAGATTTTTTTATAGCTTTTTCCTGTATTTTTTGCCAGTATATTATACAGGCGTTTATTGATTCTCTGGATATGTTCTGCGGTTCGCAAGATATCTGCTGTCTGTCCGCTTGCACCTCCAAGTGCCTGATGAATCATCATTTCTGCGTTACTTCCAATGAATCGTTTTCCTTTTGTCCCGGAAGATGCCAGGACTGCTCCCATGCTGGCTGCTACTCCCATCACTACTGTAG
>UMFT01030294.1_pt1 | contig 32257 bp, 26 predicted proteins | sample 1965081 | NCBI WGS metagenome assembly UMFT01 (sample SAMEA4836053, study PRJEB28245) | human gut metagenome | biome: gut microbiome; material: fecal sample | place: Denmark | collected 2008
TAAAATGCGAGCTTCTTTGTATTGGGGAGACTTGGAACAAGCTATGAAAGCTGCTCGTGATATACAAAACTTAGATTTGTATAAGTTGGATCCTGATTTTTTGACAATGTTCAGTGAGGCTGGTGTTGATTCTGAAGAGATTATATACGCAATGCAACATGTAAAGGATACTTATGCTTTCGATAATGCAGTGCGTATGTTTAATAATCAAGATGGAGGATGGGCTTCTTGGGTACCAACTCAGAACTTTGTAGATATGTATGAAATGAGTAATGGGAAAACTATTGATGAGGAAGATTCAGGTTATGATCCTATTCATCCGTTTTATAACCGTGATCCACGTTTGTATAAGACTGTGATTTATCCAGGTATGGATTTTGTATCACCCGCAGGTGTGAAGCGCATTTTTAATACATTAGATAAAAAAATAGGTGGAAGTGCAAATGCTGATTTTATGGATGCGGCTACTAATGCTTCGCACACAGGACTGCTCTGGGCTAAATATATTCTTCCAACAACTCAGTTTTCTCCTTCATTAAGTAATGCTGCTATTTGTCCTATTTTGTTTCGTTATGCGGAGGTTTTGTTGACCATAGCGGAAATTAATGTGGAAAAGAATGAGAATATAGAAGAAGTTTTTGATATATTAGATGAATTAAGAACAACGAGAGGACATATCGTAGTGGATCGAAATAAGTATAATACTCAAGATAAATTGCGGGAACTGGTGCGTAAGGAACGTTGTCTCGAATTGGCAGGAGAAGGTTTGCGTAGGGCAGACTTACTTCGCTGGAGGGATACAACAGGAAAACCTTTGGCCGAAACAATTATGAATCAGACATTGTATCGTATTTCAGGTACAGTGGATATGAAAGAAACGGATCCTACTCGTAGGGCAGTAATAGAATTACCAACAGCGGAGAATGAGAAATTTCGTAAATTGGAACAACTTAATTATGAGCCACATAACCGATACTTACCTTTTACACAAACGGAATTAGATCGGAATCCTAATTTGAAACAGAATGAAGGCTATTAGAACTTTTAAATATTAAATATAAATGAAATGGAAAAAGTCAAGCGCTTTTTGATAAGCATTCTTTTGATATGCTTTGGAGCGGTGGTAATATTTGCTCAAGAACGCGTGGAGATTAAATATGGTCCATATTTGCAGAATCTGAAGGAAACAGAAACTACGATTGTTTGGGTGTCTAATAAACCTTCAATAGGTTGGGTAGAACTGGCTCCAGATGATGGATCTAATTTTTATCAAAAGGAGAGAAGTAGGTATTTTGATTCTAAGAATGGAGTGAAAAATACAAGTTTGATTCATAGCGTCAAGATTTCAGATTTAAAGCCTGGCACAACTTATCGTTATAGGGTTTATTCTCAGGAAATATTAGATCACCAAGGAGTAGAAGTTATCTATGGAAGAATAGCTGCAACAGATGTTTGGAGTAAGAAACCGTTGTGCTTTACTACTAATGACCGTGATAAGAAAGAGATATCTTTTACTGTTTTAAATGATATTCATGGTCGGACAAATGATATCTCTGAATTATTGAATGCTGTAAATTATGAAGAAAATGATATGGTTATTTATAATGGAGATATGGTTTCTCAATCCAAGAGTGAAGAGCAAGTATTTAATAGCTTTATGAATAAGTCAATAGAATTATTTGCTCAAGAAAAGCCAATGTACTATGCTCGTGGTAACCATGAAACGAGAGGGGTTTTTGCAACTTCTTTTCAAAATTATTTTTCAGTAAAAGAACCGCATTTATATTTTACTTTGCGTCAAGGACCTGCTTTTTTTATTTTTCTTGATACAGGTGAAGATAAACCGGATTCTGATATTGAATATAGTGGGATAACTGATTATGATAATTATCGGACAGAACAAGCTAAATGGTTGGAACAAGTCATAGAATCCGATGAATTTAAACAAGCTTCTTATAAGATTGTAATCGGTCATATGCCTCCAGTAGAGTGGCAGGGTGATATATGGCATGGTCCAACTGAAGTATTAGAGAAGTTTATACCTATTTTGAATAAAGGTAAAATAGATGTAATGATATCAGGGCATTATCACATTAATAAGCCGGGATATTATTATTACGAACCATCAGAAAAAGTTCATTTTCCAGTTTTGGTAAATGAAAGTGTAACAGCTTTAAAAGGTAAGATTGATAGGAATAGCTTAAAACTACAAGTAGTTGATAAACAGAAAAATATCTTGTTTGAAAAGACTTGTTTGGCTAAATGACAGAATATGGGAGTGTAGTGCTTGATAAGAGCACTATGCTCTCTCCTTGTAAATTAATCTGCTTTGATTCTTGAAAGACTATTACTGCTAAATCTCTACTTACTAAATTTTTAGTGAATTTATATCTAATAAGCGGAAAATCATTTACTTTTGTTTAATTGAATATCGTTTGAATTTTGAGAGGTTTTTATATAAATATTATGAACAAAAAGAATATTGTATTTTTTGCATTAAGTTTATTATTTGCTTTACCGCTTGGCGCACACAGTATAAAAATAAATACTGATTGGGAATTCCAACGTTTGAAGAAGGAACAGAAACAGATTGAAATAAAGAATCAAGGTTCTGATTGGAGTTCGCAATTCAATATCCAGCATGTGGAGGCACAAAATCAGGCTTTGGCAGTACATCCGGATACATTGAAGCAGGAATTTAATCAACTTTCGATGGGAAATTGGGAGAAGATTAATTTGCCTCATACTCCTTTTGTGGAACCGCTTGTTGTGCTTCATCAGTGGCAAGGGATATGCTATTATCGTAAGATACTCAATGTCAGTAAAAAAGAGATAGATAAGCAACTTTGGTTGGAGTTTGAAGGAGCAATGCATTTGGCTGATGTATGGGTGAATGGACAACACTTGATTCAGCATTCCGGTGGTTATACTCCATTTGTGGTGGATGTTACAGGGATGCTTCATGCCGACCGTGGCAACGAAATATTAGTACGTTTGGATAATCGTAATAATCCGCTTATACCTCCCGGAAAGCCTTTGGAAACCCTTGACTTTTGTTACTATGGGGGATTGTATCGCGATGTGAATCTCATTGTAAAGCATCCTGTACATATTACTCATCCCATTATGGCAAATGAAGTAGCCGGTGGAGGAATATTTGTCACTTATCCTTACGTGTCGAAACAGGAAGCTGAGATAAAAGTGAAAACACAGGTAAGTAATAAGGTTGGGACGCAAAGACATCTGACTATACGACATACTCTTTATGAATGGAGTAAGAAGAAAGGACGCGGCAAGAAAGTGGCTTTGGTAGAAAGTCCGCTTGTTTTAGCTGCCGGCACTACACAGCACCATACGCAACAGTTTACCGTGAATAATCCTAAATTATGGTATCCGGATTCGCCGGCTCTTTATGTATTGCGCACTGAGGTGATGGATGGTAGGAAAGTTACTGACTGTGAGGATACACGTATCGGTATACGGCGTATTGAAATGACGCGCGAAAAGGGCTTTGTTATTAATGACAAACCTTTGAAACTGGAAGGAAGTAATCGGCATCAGGAGTATCCTTATGTAGGGAATGCTATTTCCGATCAGGCGCAATACCGAGATATGTATCAGATACGTGATAATGGTTTTAATACGGTGCGTTTGGGACATTATCCGCAAGATCCATCTGTGCTGGAGGCTTGTGATGAGTTGGGGTTATTAGTTATTGAACCGATTCCTGGATGGCAGTTCTTCAATAAAGCACAGGGGTTCGTTGATCATACCTACAAAGATATTCGTGATTTGATACGTCGTGACCGTAATCATCCTTCTGTTATTATGTGGGAAACTACTCTTAATGAATCATGGCCTCCCAAAAGTTGGAAAGATCAAGCGGTGCGGATTGCTCATGAGGAGTTTCCCGGTGATCAATGTTACACATCGGGCGACACCTATGGATATGATGGTTTCGATGTATGTTATAATGATTGGAAGGAAGGATATAACCGTCCCAATACAACTTCAAAACCGGGATTTATCCGTGAATATTATGATTATGAATTTGGTGGTCATTATAGCACCACTCGCGTGACTCGTGGAGATGGTGACTATGCATTGATGCAGAATGCCTGGAATGCCCAGTGGAGTCATAACCGTTATCGTGCTTATTATCCTTGGACTATTGGCGGGGCAGTGTGGAGTATGTATGATTATAATCGGGGATGTTGTGATAATATTTGTTACAGTGGTTTGGCCGATTTGTTCCGCTTACCCAAATTCGGTTTACTTTATTTCCGTACGCAGATGAAAGAAGGTACTTTTACACCTGCCGGGCCTATGACGTACGAAGTATTTATTAATAGCCATTGGTTGGAAGGTTCTTCAGATACACTGCAAGTATATGGCAATGTGGATGAGGTGAAATTGCAGCTTAACGGACGGGTGATAGCACGTCAATACCCTGATGACAAACCATCAACTTCGGAATATGTATCTCGTCCTGATGGCGGAAATGCCGAGAATATCGACTTCCCTCCTTTTACATTTTTCAATGTCAACTGGGAGCGAGGTGAATTGAAAGCGATAGGATATAAGGATGGAAAAGCTGTGGCCGAACATGTTGTTCGTACACCGGGTGCGGTTGAGGCAATGGATATTACTTATTTTGAAAGTGGCGTGTCTGCTTCGTGCCGTGATTTGCTGATTGTTTATGTCAACTTGAAGGATTTGCAAGGTACCGGTTGTTTTGGAGAGAATAATCGTGAAGTGAAATTGGAAGTATTACAAGGTGGCGAGTTGCGTGGTCCGGCTACAATAAAAGCTGAAGCCGGCGTTGCTTCGTTTCTTGTGGCGACTACCGATTCTCCGATGCTTGTGTTAAAAGCAGTTTCAGGAAATTTGGAAACTATGCGTAAGTTGAAACTGAAAAAGTGATAAAAAAGTAGAGTGAAGAATTAGCATCGAAAAGAGATTTGGTAAATAATTATTTAATATCAAAAGCAATTGGTTCGGTTTGCAATAAATAGATTCCAATACTTATTTTCATGATGAAGAGATGTGTTAAGGTCTTGTGTAATACAAATAACTTTCAACACATCTCTTCTTCGGTGTTTCATTTCTTTATTGGCCTGTATCCGCTTCTTTTTCGAGTATATAAATTACCTCTCCATCCTTTTTGACAATCACTTTGCTTCCATTTGGATTAAGATTGAAAGGGGTGGTTTTGTCCGTTTTGTTGTCCACCACCATTAGGACATTCCCTTCTGCAAACCGATTGATTTCTAGTTTTAAACTGGCATCGGGCATGGTGCGGTTCATCAGTAGGCTGTCGTTTACATATATCGCTATACTGTCGCCGGCAAAGTCTGTTACTTACTTCGATGTTATACACACCTTCGTAAGTGACTGTCCTTATTCGCATCCCGCTTGAAACGGAAAGACATATAAAGGAAGATAATGACTACAGCCAAGACTCCGAAGGCAAGTATGCCGTTGCCTATCATGAATTGTTTGTTGGTATTTAAACTGTTTTTACCCATAGTGTTATAAGTTTCTGCAAAACTACAATTTTTTATTAGAATATTTTGTGGCACTGATAGATAATTTGTATCTTTGCACCGAAGTGGATGAATGGTGGGGCTTGATTAAGCCCTTTTTTTGTTCTTAATAGTGAATAAATGATAGATAAAAATGTAGTAACCCGGATTGTTGACGAATGGTTGGAAGGTAAAGATTACTTTTTGGTAGATGTCACAGTGACTCCGGATGACAAAATTGTAGTAGAAATTGACCATGCCGAAGGGGTGTGGATTGATGATTGTGTGGAACTCAGCCGCTACATTGAGTCTAAACTAGACCGTGAGGAGGAAGACTATGAGCTGGAAGTAGGCTCTGCCGGTATCGGACAACCTTTTAAGGTGTTGCAACAATATCTGATACACATTGGTAAAGAAGTTGAAGTGCTGACTAAGACCGGCAAGAAGTTGGAAGGTGTGTTGAAGGAGGCTGGAGAAGACAACTTTACCGTAACCATTGAGAGAAAAGTGAAACCGGAAGGAGCAAAGCGTCCCAAATTGGTGGAGGAAGACGTCACTTTTGCGTATGATGAGATAAAATACACTAAATACTTAATTAGTTTTAAATAATTATGGCCAAAAAAGAAGAAACAATCAGCTTGATTGATACATTTTCGGAATTTAAGGAATTAAAGAATATTGATAGAACAACTATGGTAAGTGTGCTCGAAGAGTCTTTCCGTAGTGTAATCGCGAAAATGTTTGGCACTGATGAAAACTACGACGTTATCGTGAACCCGGATAAGGGTGATTTCGAAATATGGCGTAACCGTGAAGTTGTTGCAGATGAGGACTTGACTAATCCGAATATGCAAATCTCACTGACAGAAGCTCAGAAGATAGATGCTTCGTATGAAGTGGGTGAGGAAGTGACCGATGAAGTAATCTTTGCCAAGTTTGGCCGCCGTGCCATCCTGAATCTTCGTCAGACATTGGCATCGAAGATTCTGGAATTGGAAAAAGATAGTTTATACAACAAATATATTGATAGGGTAGGTACTGTAATCAGTGCGGAAGTTTATCAGATTTGGAAGAAGGAAATCTTGTTGCTCGATGATGAAGGCAATGAACTGCTGCTTCCCAAGACTGAACAAATTCCGAGCGATTTCTACCGTAAAGGCGAAACGGCTCGTGCTGTAGTGGCTCGTGTAGACAATAAGAACAATAATCCAAAAATTATTCTGAGCCGTACTTCACCTGTGTTTTTGCAGCGCCTGTTCGAGATGGAAGTTCCCGAAATTAACGACGGATTGATTACCATTAAAAAAATTGCGCGTATTCCGGGCGAACGTGCAAAAATTGCAGTTGAGTCTTACGATGACCGTATCGATCCGGTAGGTGCTTGTGTTGGTGTGAAGGGTTCACGTATTCATGGAATCGTGCGCGAGTTGCGTAACGAGAATATTGACGTGATTAACTATACTTCTAACATTCAGTTGTTTATTCAGCGTGCCTTGAGCCCGGCTAAGATTTCTTCAATCGTGTTGCACGAAGAAGATAAGAAAGCTGAAGTTTATCTGAAACCGGAAGAAGTATCTTTGGCAATCGGTAAGGGTGGTATGAACATTAAGCTTGCCAGTATGCTTACCGAATATACGATTGATGTGTACCGCGAACTGGATGAAAACGCAATGGACGAAGATATCTACTTGGATGAGTTCAAGGATGAAATTGATGAGTGGGTTATCAATGCCATTAAAGGTATCGGGTTGGATACAGCTAAGGCTGTTATCAATGCTCCGCGCGAAATGTTGATTGAAAAAGCGGACCTCGAAGAAGACACGGTAGATGACGTGTTGAGAATTTTAAGAGCTGAATTTGAAGAGTAATCTTCGGCACCGGCTCGTAGTTAATAATTAAAAAACGAGTATGACGATTAGACTGAACAAAGTAACAAGAGATTTAAATGTAGGAATAACGACGGTAGTTGAATTCTTGCAGAAGAAGGGCTATACCATTGAGGCTAGTCCTAATGCGAAAATTACCGAAGAACAATATGCTGTACTTGTGAAAGAGTTCAGCACAGATAAGAATTTGAAAATAGAGTCTGAAAAATTTATTCAGGAAAGACAGAATAAGGATCGGAACAAGGCTTCCATCTCTATTGACGGTTTTGAAAAACCTAAAAAAGAAGAAGTCGTGAAAACTGTTATCCCTGAAGACGTACGCCCCAAATTCAAGCAAGTGGGCAAAATAGATTTGGACAGCTTGAACAAGCGCCCTGCTCCTAAGGTAGCCGAGCAACCGGTCTCTGTGAAGACCGAACAGCCGGTGTCCAAGAAGGAAGAGCCTGCGAAGGTTGAAGAACAGAAGGTTGAAGCTCCTCAAGAACCGGTTGTGGTAGAGGAGAAGATACAAGAGCCTGCTCCGCAACCGAAGCCTGCCCCTGTCCAAGAAGAAAAGAAAGAACCCGAAGTTCAACAAAAAGCGGAAGAACAGAAGAAACCCCAGGTGATAGAAATGGAAAAAGAAGCACCCGCAGCACCCGTTCAGGAAAAAGAAGAAGACGATATATTTAAAATTCGTCCTACTGAATTTAAATCAAAGATTAATGTAGTAGGTCAGATTGACCTGGATGCATTGAACCAGTCTACTCGTCCGAAGAAGAAATCGAAAGAGGAAAAACGGAAAGAGAGAGAAGAGAAAGATAAACAGCGTCAGGAACAGCGTAAGCAGATGAAGGACGCTATTATCAAGGAGATAAGAAAGAGCGACGAAAAAATTGCCAAACCGGGTGCCGGAAATGCAACCGATGACGGCAAGAAAAAGAAACGCAATCGTATTAATAAGGAGCGGGTAGATATTACTGCCGCCGGTAGTACGAATAACAATAATAGTAATAATAACCAGCGCAGGGATAATAACAATTCCGGTAAAGGTGGAAATAACAGACCGAATAATAACCAGAGTGGAAGCGGAAAATTTAATAAGGACCGCTTTAAGAAACCGGTTGTCAAAGCGGAAGTCAGCGATGAAGATGTAGCTAAGCAGGTAAAGGAGACTTTGGCTCGCCTGACTAACAAGACAAAGAGTAAGGCTTCTAAGTACCGTAAGGAGAAACGTGAAAGCGTGATGAACCGCCAGTTGGAGCTGGAAGAGATGGAACAGGAAGAAAGCAAGGTATTGAAGATTACCGAGTTTGTTACTGCCAATGAATTGGCAAGTATGATGGATGTTCCTGTTACTAAAGTTATCGCTACTTGTATGAGCATCGGTATCATGGTTTCTATCAATCAGCGTTTGGATGCTGAAACGATTAACCTCGTTGCCGAAGAATTCGGGTATAAAACTGAATATGTCAGCGCAGAAGTGGCACAGGCCATTACCGAAGAGGAGGATGCAGAAGAAGACTTACAACCTCGTGCTCCGATTGTTACCGTGATGGGGCATGTTGACCATGGTAAGACTTCATTGTTGGACTATATTCGTAAGGCAAATGTAATTGCAGGTGAGGCCGGTGGTATTACCCAGCATATCGGTGCATACAACGTGAAGCTGGAAGACGGACGCCGTATCACTTTCCTTGATACTCCGGGTCACGAAGCATTTACAGCGATGCGTGCCCGTGGTGCGAAAGTAACGGATATTGCTATTATTATTGTAGCTGCCGATGATAATGTGATGCCGCAAACCAAAGAAGCGATTAATCACGCTATGGCTGCCGGCGTACCTATTGTGTTTGCTATTAATAAGGTAGATAAACCGCATGCTAATCCTGATAAGATTAAAGAAGAATTGGCTGCTATGAACTTCCTTGTAGAAGAATGGGGAGGTAAATACCAGTCGCAAGATATCTCGGCAAAGAAGGGTACGGGTGTACACGAATTGCTTGAAAAAGTATTGTTGGAAGCAGAAATGCTTGATTTGAAGGCTAATCCTGACCGTAAGGCTACCGGTTCTATTATTGAGTCAACATTGGATAAGGGGCGTGGTTATGTAGCTACTATCCTTGTGTCGAACGGTACACTCCGCATGGGAGATATCGTGTTGGCAGGTACTTCATACGGTAAGGTGAAAGCTATGTTCAATGAACGCAACCAGCGCATTAAAGAAGCCGGTCCTTCTGAGCCGGTATTGATTCTGGGGCTGAATGGTGCTCCTGCCGCAGGTGATACTTTCCATGTGATTGATACCGAACAGGAAGCCCGTGAAATTGCCAATAAGCGTGAACAGTTGCAGCGTGAACAGGGCTTGCGTACTCAGAAGATGTTGACATTGGATGAAGTCGGACGCCGTTTGGCATTGGGTGATTTCCATGAGTTGAACATCATCGTTAAGGGTGACGTCGACGGTTCAGTGGAAGCATTGAGCGATTCCTTGATTAAGTTGTCTACCGAGCAGGTTCAGGTTAACGTAATCCATAAAGGTGTAGGTCAGATTTCTGAGTCTGATGTTACCTTGGCTGCGGCTTCGAATGCAATTATTGTTGGTTTCCAAGTGCGTCCTTCGAGTGCTGCTGCTAAGATGGCAGAACAAGATGGTGTAGATATCCGTAAATATTCTGTTATCTACGATGCTATCGAGGAAGTGAAGGCTGCGATGGAAGGTATGTTGGCTCCTACATTGAAGGAACAGGTAACTGCTACCATCGAAGTGCGTGAGGTGTTCAACATCAGCAAGGTAGGTATTGTTGCCGGTGCGATGGTGAAGACCGGTAAGGTGAAGCGTTCGGATAAGGCTCGTTTGATTCGTGATGGTATTGTAGTATTTACAGGTACTATCAACGCGTTGAAGCGTTTCAAGGATGATGTGAAGGAAGTCGGTACTAACTTTGAATGTGGTATCAGTTTGACAAACTGCAATGATATCAAGGTTGAAGATATCATTGAAACTTACGAAGAAGTAGAAGTTAAACAGACTCTATAATAATTTTTTCAGGTACGGATTACACGGATTTCACGGATGGTATTTATAAAAACCGTGTATTTCCGTGTAATCCGTGCCTTTTTTATATCATAAAGATGACGACAATAGATATTATTATATTGGTGGTGATAGGTGTTGGAGTGATACAGGGCTTGATGAAAGGATTTGTGAAGCAACTGGCTTCTATTGTCGGGTTGATAGCAGGACTTCTTGTGGCGCGGGCTTTATTTGCCTCCGTTGCCGAAAAGCTTGCTCCTGTTTTGGGAACATCGACCGTTATTGCCCAGATATTGGCATTTGTTCTTATTTGGGTGGCGGTGCCGTTAGGCTTTGTATTGGTTGCCTCTTTTTTGACGAAGGCTTTGGATGCTGTCCGTTTGGGATGGTTGAACCGTTGGCTGGGAAGTGGATTGGGGGCTTTGAAATATATGATACTGATAGGGTTAGCTATCCATGTATTGGAATATATTGACCCGAAAGATGAGATGATAGATGCAACAAAGAAGCAGGAGTCGGTGTTATATTATTCAATAAGAGATTTGTCCGGTATCTTTTTCCCGGTATTCAAAAATGTAACAGAACAATTAATAGAAATATAAGATAGATATGCAAGAAGAACCCAATAAATATGTGAAAGAACTGACGCAGGAGAAGTATAAATATGGCTTTACTACGGATGTTCACACAGATATTATAGAGAAGGGGTTGAATGAGGATGTCATTCGGTTGATTTCTGCCAAGAAAGAGGAACCGGAATGGCTGTTGGAATTCCGATTGAAAGCATACCGCCATTGGCTTACAATGGAGATGCCTACATGGGCACACCTCACGATTCCCGAAATAGATTATCAGGCTATTTCTTATTATGCCGACCCGATCAAGAAAAAGGAAGGTCCCAAGAGCTTGGATGAAGTAGATCCGGAACTGATTAAGACTTTTAATAAATTAGGTATTCCTCTGCACGAACAGCGCCAGCTGAGTGGTATGGCGGTAGATGCAGTCATGGACTCTGTATCGGTAAAAACTACTTTTCGCGAGACGTTGTTGGAGAAAGGCATTATTTTCTGTTCGTTTAGTGAGGCAGTGAAGGAACATCCGGATTTGGTACAGAAATATATGGGCTCGGTAGTGGGCTATCGTGATAATTTCTTTGCTGCATTAAACTCGGCTGTATTTAGCGATGGTTCGTTTGTGTATATTCCGAAAGGAGTACGCTGTCCTATGGAACTTTCTACTTATTTTCGCATCAATGCGGCAAATACCGGACAGTTTGAACGTACATTGATTGTGGCGGATGACGACAGTTATGTATCTTATCTGGAAGGATGTACGGCTCCGCAGCGTGATGAGAATCAGTTGCATGCTGCTATTGTGGAGATTGTGGTACACGACCGTGCCGAAGTGAAATATTCCACTGTCCAAAACTGGTATCCGGGGGATGCGGAAGGCAAAGGAGGTATTTATAACTTCGTGACCAAGCGCGGTCATTGTAAAGGAGTGGACAGTAAGTTGAGTTGGACACAGGTGGAAACAGGCTCGGCCATTACGTGGAAGTATCCGAGTTGTATCCTGAGTGGAGATAATTCTACGGCGGAATTCTATTCTGTTGCTGTAACCAATAACTATCAGCAGGCCGATACCGGTACCAAGATGATTCATCTGGGTAAAAATACACGTTCTACGATTGTGAGCAAAGGTATCAGTGCAGGTAAAAGCCAGAATTCTTATCGTGGATTGGTGCGTGTGGCAGAGAAAGCCGAGAATGCGCGTAATTACAGCCAGTGTGATTCTTTGCTTTTGGGCAGTAATTGTGGTGCACATACTTTCCCTTACATGGATATTCACAATGAAACGGCTGTGGTAGAGCATGAGGCAACGACCAGCAAAATCAGCGAAGACCAGTTGTTCTATTGTAATCAGCGCGGTATTCCGACAGAAGATGCCATCGGGCTGATTGTGAACGGTTATGCTAAAGAAGTTATCAATAAACTTCCGATGGAGTTTGCTGTGGAGGCTCAGAAGCTGTTGGCTATTTCGTTGGAAGGAAGCGTAGGATAAATAAAAAGATAAAGGATTATGTTAGAGATAAAAGATTTGCATGCCAGTATTAATGGCAAAGAAATATTGAAAGGTATTAATCTGAATATAAAGAAAGGTGAGGTTCATGCTATCATGGGACCGAATGGCTCCGGTAAGAGTACACTGTCATCTGTATTGGTAGGGAATCCGGCTTTCGAAGTGACGAAAGGTTCGGTTACATTTGGAGGAAAAGATTTATTGGCTTTGAGTCCTGAAGACCGTAGTCATGAAGGTTTGTTTCTTTCATTTCAGTATCCGGTAGAAATTCCAGGCGTGAGCATGGTGAATTTTATGCGTGCTGCGGTGAACGAAAAACGGAAGTATGAAGGTTTGGCGCCTTTGACTGCCAGCGAATTCTTAAAATTGATGCGCGAGAAGCGTGCAGTTGTCGAATTGGATAATAAGTTGGCTAATCGTTCGGTGAATGAGGGCTTTTCGGGTGGAGAAAAAAAACGTAACGAGATATTCCAGATGGCAATGCTCGAACCGAAGTTAAGTATTTTGGACGAGACGGATTCCGGATTGGATATCGATGCTTTACGTATCGTAGCGGAAGGTGTGAATAAGTTGAAAACTCCCGAAACCAGCTGTATCGTGATTACTCACTACCAACGTCTGCTGGACTACATCAAACCGGATATCGTTCATGTGCTGTACAAAGGTCGTATTGTGAAGACTGCCGGTCCTGAGCTGGCATTGGAATTGGAAAAGCGCGGTTACGATTGGATTAAAGCAGAATTAGGAGAATAATTATGAGAGCAGAACAACAATATATTGACCTCTTTTCCCAATGCGAAGCAATGATATGCAAGCATAGTGCCGAGGTGTTGAATGCTCCCCGTGCACAGGCGTTTGCTGATTTTGAACGATTGGGATTCCCTACTCGTAAACAGGAAAAGTATAAGTATATCGATGCAAGTAAGTTGTTTGAGCCTGATTATGGCTTAAATCTGAATCGACTTGATATACCTGTGAACCCATACGAAGTGTTTAAGTGTGATGTGCCTAATATGAGCACTTCCCTTTACTTTGTAGTGAACGATGCTTTCTACAATAAATCATTGACTAAGCCGCAGTTGCCGGAAGGTGTGTTGCTAGGCAGCCTGAAAGAACTGTCCGAACAACATCCTGCATTGGTAAAGAAGTATTATGGTAAGTTGGCCGATACTGCCAAGGATGGAATAACTGCCTTCAATACAACTTTTGCACAGGATGGCTTCATGCTCTACGTCCCCAAAGGGGTAGTCATAGACAAGCCGATTCAGTTGGTGAATATTCTTCGTGCAGATGTCAACTTTATGGTGAATCGCCGTATCTTGATTGTGTTGGAAGATGGGGCACAAGCCCGCCTGTTGGTATGCGACCATGCGATGGATAACGTTAACTTCCTCTCTACACAGGTGATTGAAGCTCATATCGGCGAAAATGCAGTCTTTGATTTATATGAGCTTGAAGAAACTCATACCAGCAGTGTGCGTTTCAGCAATCTGTATGTGAATCAGGAAGCCAACAGCAATGTATTGCTGAACGGAATGACCTTGCATAACGGTACTACCCGCAATACGACGGAAGTAACCTTGTCGGGACGGGGGGCCGAAATCAATCTTTGCGGCATGGCTATTGCTGATAAGAACGAGCAGGTGGACAACCATACGTTTATCGACCATAAAGTGAGTGACTGCACCAGCAACGAACTGTTCAAGTATGTGTTGGATGATCAGGCTATCGGTGCTTTTGCAGGAAAGGTTTTGGTGCGTCCGGGAGCACAGCATACCAATTCCCAACAGACTAACCGCAATCTTTGCGCCACACGTGATGCACACATGTATACTCAGCCTCAACTGGAGATTTATGCAGATGATGTGAAGTGTTCACATGGAGCAACCGTGGGACAGTTGGATGAAAATGCGTTGTTCTATATGCAGCAACGCGGTATCAGTCTTCACGAAGCCCGACTGTTGTTGATGTTTGCATTTGTGAATGAAGTAATTGACACCATCCGTCTGGAGGCGTTGAAAGACCGCCTGCACTTGTTAGTGGAAAAACGTTTCCGTGGCGAACTGAATAAGTGCCGGGGATGTGCTATGTGTAAATAGAAAGGACTAACTATGTACGATATACAGAAAATAAGAGAAGACTTTCCGATATTGGGTAGGGAAGTATATGGCAAACCGCTGATTTATTTGGACAACGGGGCAACCACACAGAAACCGCGTTGTGTCGTAGAAGCTATTACCGATGAATATTATTCGGTTAATGCCAATGTGCATCGCGGTGTGCATTTCCTTTCCCAACAGGCCACCGAGTTACACGAAGCCTCGCGTGAAACAGTCCGTAAGTTTATCAATGCACGCAGTTCGAATGAAATCGTGTTTACACGGGGAACTACTGAAAGTATCAACCTGTTGGCTTCTTCCTTTGCCGAAAGTCAGATGAAGGAAGGCGACGAGGTGATTGTTTCTACCATGGAACACCACAGTAATATCGTTCCCTGGCAGTTACAGGCTGAGAAAAGAGGTATTGTGCTGAAGGTTATCCCGATGAATGATAAAGGCGAACTGCTTATCGATGCGTATGAGAAACTTTTTTCTGAACGTACAAAATTGGTGAGTTTGGTGCATGTTAGCAATGTGCTCGGTACTGTGAATCCGGTGAAGGAGATGATTGCAACGGCTCACAGTCACGGTGTCCCTGTCTTGATAGACGGTGCGCAGAGCGTACCTCACATGAAAGTGGACGTGCAGGACTTGGATGCAGATTTCTTTGCATTTAGCGGGCATAAGATATATGGGCCTACGGGGGTAGGAGTACTCTATGGAAAGGAGGAATGGTTGGATAAACTCCCGCCTTATCAGGGAGGAGGGGAAATGATACAGAATGTCAGCTTCGAGAAAACCACTTTCAATGAACTTCCTTTTAAGTTTGAAGCCGGAACGCCTGATTATATCGGTACTACGGCATTGGCAAAAGCGCTTGATTATGTATCGGCTATCGGAATGGACAAGATTGCTGCCTATGAGAACGAATTGACAGCGTATGCCATGAAACGTTTGAAATCTATAGAAGGAATGCGCATCTTTGGTGAGGCAGAACACAAGAGCGGGGTCATTTCTTTTCTGGTAGGGAATATTCATCATTTGGATATGGGGACCTTGCTCGACCGATTGGGCATTGCCGTTCGCACCGGTCATCACTGTGCACAGCCGTTGATGATTCGTTTGGGCATAGAAGGGACAGTGCGTGCTTCTTTCGGACTTTATAATACAAAAGAGGAGGTAGAAGCTTTGGCTGCCGGCATCGAACGTGTCAGCAAAATGTTCTGATACCTTGCCTGTTATGGTGCCTTCGATTCTTCAGGCACGGATTTCATGGATTACACGGATGAATTTCTTTCTGTGTTTTCTGTGTAATCCGTGCCTGAATTATGTCTATTGGTAAGCTTTATGGGGTTTGTTTATCCTATAGGTGGTAAAACTTATGGAAACGAACAAAATAAGGTGACCAAAAACGGTACACTAAAATCTACCACAAATCCGTGGAAAATAGAAACGACCACAAAACTTTCCCCCGCTGTCCTTGTGATAATAGGCAGGGTTGTATCCATAGTGGTTGCTCCACCGGATGATATGGGGGCAAGATTTCCAAACCATCTTACAAGCAAAGGTGCAAACAGCAGTGTAATAATCTCACGCGATATATTGGACAGTAAGGCAATAGTTCCTAATTCCGCTCCTTTATATTCGGTTATGAAGATGCTTGACAATGAATAGTAACCGAATCCGGAGCCGACAGCCAGACAATCCGATAAAGAACGGTGGGAGAGGAATAAACTGATTACTGCGCATCCTGCCAATGTGCCTAGAATGGTCATGACAGGTAAGAATATAAGCCGTGGATTGAGTGAACGGAAATTACGGAGTGTCTGCGGATCATTTCCCACGCTGATGCCCACACTGAACATTAATGCGCATAGGGCATAATAGCTTAAATTGCTTTGCGTAAAGTCGTATGGAATCAAATGATAAACTCCACACAGCGTGCCAATAATAAAAAAAGAGATAATAATCAGGCTTCCTTTCATGCTTCGCTCCTCCTGTTTCTTTTATATACCATATACCATAATGCCCAGGCAGCAGTGACGCTACCCAGTACGGCTGCCAATGTGAGGATGACAGCTTCCAAACCGATAGTATGTAATCCGTTGATAATCTCTTGATTACTACCCACATCTATTCCCAGCAGAAAAAGCAGTAACCAAATAAAAACAGTAATGACCTTGTGTATCCACGATAGTCGTTGTTTGCGTAGCAGAAAGCCGAGTAACATCCCGGCAAACATAATTCCTATAATAATAAACATATTTTTTCTTGTTTTGCTGCAAATATATGTTCTTTTCTGTAAGTGTGTGGTATACGAAATATATTTGACGTTTTTATAATAAACTGATGTTTTCTGCGACAAAATTAACCGTTTATTTTGAGACTGCCTAATGATTTTATTTTTTAAAAAGGGTATCTTTGCAGACAAGAAATAAAACAGGAATCGTATGTTATTGCCTTATTTAAATAAAGAATTGATAGAAGCCGGATGCGATGAGGCCGGTCGTGGGTGTTTGGCCGGTTCGGTTTATGCCGCTGCTGTTATCTTACCAAAAGATTTTAAAAATGAGTTGTTGAATGACTCCAAACAGTTGACCGAACATCAGCGGTATGCTCTTCGTGAAGTGATAGAAAAGGAAGCTTTGGCATGGGCAGTGGGAGTGGTGACACCTGCAGAGATTGATGAGATAAATATTTTGAATGCTTCATTTCTGGCTATGCATCGTGCTGTAGACGGATTGAAACTGAAGCCCCAACATCTGTTGATAGATGGAAATCGTTTTAAAAAGTACCAGGATGTACCGCATACCACGGTGGTGAAAGGAGATGGCAAATATCTTTCTATTGCGGCTGCATCTATTCTGGCAAAGACGTATCGTGATGACTATATGAAGGCTTTGCATGAAGAGTATCCTTATTATGACTGGAGCTCTAATAAGGGATATCCCACCAAGAAGCATCGTGCGGCCATCAGGGAATATGGCACGACTCCTTACCATCGGATGACATTCAACCTTTTGGGAGAAGATTCGCAATTGGAGTTGCAGTTTTAAAGCGGACGCATTGTGATGAATACTTTATGTAGATGCAGAAGATAATCCACTTACTTTTTGGCGAATATCGAAAATTGCATTAACTATTGTCTATAATCTATTCCGGCTAGGGGAAACTTATTATGTTTATATTAGGAGAACCCGCTTATGAAAACTGTAGAAATGAACCTTGACATGCAACGTACCGAAATCATTCGGCAACCCTTTGCCACTGATAGCCCGGAAGTGATAAAGGAAGTGCGGTGTGCGCTGAGCAAAGCAATGGAAAAACCATAAAAAGAAATACCGTAGGCATCCCGGTATCAGGCATTAAAAACTTTAGTTTTATGGCGATGAAATTAGAGTTTCAACGTAATGAAACTAACTAGGATTGCAGACGGATACAGAGGTTTTGTTCTTGGGGGGCAAGAACTGTGCTACTTAGACTGATTGGCTGAAATCGCTTGTTATTTTGACTGAGATATTAAGTTCTAAATTTGTTCTTATTTTTTACGGAATGCTTTTCTGTCTTATTTCTTTTTCATATATTTGTAGAATATAGAAATATGATATACTATGAAAACAAAAAGATTTTTTTTAAGATTCATCTTAATTTTCACCGTTGGTGCAAATATGTATTTTGTATTTAAAGCCAATAGTGAAGAGATTGAAAAGCTACTGTTACTTACTGATTTGGAGGCGTTGGCTGATGATGGCAAATTTGTACGCGGTCCTCGGGGTACTAATTGGGAAGAATACACCACGGATTGTACTTATACCAAAACGTCAGGCACTTCTGTTACAATGGGGATACCGGGAACAGGGGTAACGGTGAGTGAGACTCAGACAGCCACATGGACGGAGTATAACAAAAAGGTGTGCGGATATGGAGCCGGAACATGTTTGGCATCGGCCGGATGTTGACATGAAGTATTTGTGTTTTTTTTTAATATCCATGCTCCTGCTTTCATGTTCCCGACAAAAGAGGGCAGAAACATTGTTCAGGGGCATACAGTCGGACGATTACATCTCTGAATCTTTTCATGAGGTTGCTGTTTCGGCAGGAAAAAATATCACTATTCATGCTGGTGAGTTTGACTCTGAGGGCTATTGCCTAATGCATGAATTATTTGATACGGTGATTGCTGTCCGATTGGAAACTACCGAAGAATCTTTGGTAGGGGTTGTTGATAAAGTCATTGTCGTAGACAGCTGTATGTATGTACTTGATAAGTTCAAGACCAAATCAGTAAAGCGTTTTACATTGGAAGGGAAATATCTGAATGTTATTGGGCAGTATGGGGAAGGTCCTGAGATGCAAAGGGAAGTGACTGACTTTTGTATCTCTGAAAACGAAGTTTTGATTTTAGACCAATTTCAAAGCAAAATATTCATCTATACTTTGGATGGTATTTTAAAGGATATCAGACAACTTCCTTTTTCATGTATACAATTACACCGCTTTTCTACAAACAATTATGTATTTTTTGGTATAAACGCTTTCAATTATCATTTTCCTGAAATTCTGAATTATTCCTTGTGGCAGACGGATTCTTGTTTTAAGGTGAATAACCGGTTAGCATACAAAGAAAAGGAAAAATACCAAAACATTTTAGAAAGAAACAGTCTGGCTTCATTTTCGGATACACTCTATTATAAAAAGACATGGAGTGATACTATTTTTTCAATTTCACCGGAGGGTGAAATGAAGTATGAATATATCATAGATTTAAATGGTAAGGCGGTTCCTCAAGAATTGATTAGAAAAGGGAATGAAAATATATGGCCGCGAGAGATAGAAGAAGGAAAATATGTGATAATAGATACTTATGCAATTACATCAGACTATATATATGCATCGTGTGTGCTAAAGAACTTAAACTATCACTTATTTTATCATATTGCAAGTAAAAAAACTATAATGAGACCTCTGCTGTTGAATAGCATAAACTCGATATTCCCATTTACACGACCTATTGTCGGTGCTACAGAACAATATCTTGTTGGTGCCATAGATGCAGCGTCTATATATGATTCTTTTCATGAACGTACTGAACAAGAATGGTTGGAGAAGAAGGGGTATTGTAAAGGCAAAGTTACAAATATAGGGGATAATCTCATTCCTTTCTGCAAGGATTTGAAGATGGATGATAATCCAATAATCTTATTGTATTATTTCAAGAAATAAAATGAAAAAGAGTTTTGCCATATTTATTATCGTTTCTTTAATGTTAGGCAGTTTTTTATCTGTCCACCCGGATAAGAATGGCAGAATGAGCTACAACAAATTCATATACTGGCTTCTTATCATAATCGAAATGATTTATTAATATTCAAACGTATTAATAATTTGTCCTATCCTATCTATAGGATAGATTCCTTGGATATTTCATTGGAAAATCTAAATGAGCCATTTATTTTTGTATTAAATAAAGATTACTCCATAAGTCATCTTTTTATTCCACATAAAGAGAGGCCACAAGACACCCGAAGGTATCTAAATATCGTCTTATCCTACATTGAAACAATGCATTTATAATATCTCTCCGACCGAGAAATCATCACGCTATTGATTGCTGATTTCTCGGTCGGGGGGCTTTAATATTGCCCTCGTCTGTAAGAGCGATGTCCATAAATGACAATCACCACAAAACAAATGAACGGCAGGATAAATGATAGGTTTACCGCAGGCATATTCCAAAGCGTATGCATGTCGATGATGCTTGCTTGTAACGGGGGAAGCACCGAACCGCCCAGAATTGCCATAATCAAACCGGCAGCACCGAACTTGGCATCATCTCCTAAGCCGGTCAAAGCGATACCGTAGATTGTGGGGAACATCAATGACATGCAGGCGGAGACTGCTACCAGGCAATACATACCCCAAATATTTTGGAAGAAAATAACACCTGCCGTGAAGAAACATCCTGCCACTGCAAGTATGGCCAGAAGTTTTCCGGGATTGAGATAACGTAAGATGAAGGTACATACAAACCGGCTGATGCAGAAGATAATCATTGCAATGATATTATACTCTTGTGAGAGTACTTCTGCTGCCTTCTCTTCCATACCTTGTGACATAAATAAATGAGTGCCGTATTGGATGATGAAAGTCCAGCACATGATTTGGGCACCGACATAGAAGAATTGTGCCACAACTCCTTCCCGATAGTGGGGAATGGAGAAAATACGTTTAAGGGTGGGGCCGAGATTAATACTGTGTGACTGGTCGCCGTTCTTTGGCATTTTAGTAAAGCGAATCACCAAAAGCATGATAAATATGACGATTCCAATGGTGAGGTAAGGAGCTATCAATACCGAAAGGTCGGAATCCCGTACCGCGGCAAACTCGGTTGGAGTCAGCTGTGCACGTTCTGCCGTGTCCATCGGATTGAGTTTTGCCTGAATGAAATTCATGGCCACATACATGCCCAGCAGGGAGCCCATGGGATTAAAAGACTGAGCCAGATTGAGCCGTCGGGTGGCGGTGGCTTCTGTTCCCATCGACAAAATATATGGATTGGAACTGGTCTCCAAGAATGAGAGTCCGCAAGTCAGAATGAAATAAGCCAATAAGAAAGGATAATAACTGCCTGTCATTTTTGCAGGGAAGAATAGGAGGGCTCCTACGGCATAAAGACTTAGTCCTAGAAGAATGCCTGCCTTATAGGAATATTTGCGAATGAACATTGCTGCCGGAAATGCCATGGCGAAATATCCTCCGTAGAAGGCAACTTGTACCAAGGCACCGTCAGTGACGCTCATTCGGAAAATCTTAGAGAAAGCCTTTACCATCGGATTGGTAATGTCATTGGCAAATCCCCACAAGGCAAAGCAGCAGGTGACTAGTATAAAAGGCAATATATAGCTGACTCCGTCTTTATGCAAAATAGGTTGGTCTGTATCTTTCATGGTTTGTTTTTTCAAAGTATAATAGGGTATTCATTGACTGTCAGGACACAAAGTATTGTGTCCTGACAGTGTAATTGTTATTTATAGATAGGTCCGTAAGTAGCGCAAGCTCTGTAGTCCGAACCTTCTTTATCCATACCGAAAGCATTCCATGCTGCCGGGCGGAAAATCTTATCGTCTTCTATATTATGCATACATACCGGGATGCGGAGCATAGAAGCCAGTGTGATAAGGTCTTGTCCGATATGACCGTAACTGATGGCACCGTGGTTTGCACCCCAGTTGTTCATTACTGAATATACATCTCTGAATGCCGGTTTGTCGCACAAGCGCGGAACGAACCAGGTGGTAGGCCAAGTAGGGTCGGTACGCATATTCAATATATTGTGGATTTCCGGATCAATGTCTACTGTCCATCCTTCGGCCAACTGCAATACGGGACCAAGGCCTTTGACCAGGTTGAGACGCATCATAGTTACAGGCATACCGCCTTTTGAAAGGAAGTTGGAAGAGAAACCGCCACCACGGAAATAATCGCGGTCTGCCGGATACCAGGTTGTTGCCTTCAGGCAGGCTTCCATATCCGCTTCGGTCATTTCCCAATTGGGCTTCATGCAAGGTTCTCCGGCGGCATTACGGCTTTCGCCGGTAGCATCCAATGTCGTTGCGCCTGAGTTGATAAGGTGGATAATACCATTCTGAGCCATTCCGGTCAGTTCTTTGCCTGTGACGCGTTTTACAGCTTCGGGGCTCCAATAAGTGCGGATGTCCGAGAACATCTGACCACAGCCGCTCAGCAAGTGACCGAATAACATGGCAACACCGTTGCAGGCATCGTTTTCGGTTGCCAAGACAAAGGCTTCACGGATACCGTTCCAGTCGAAAGTAGTGTTTAGCAATGCTTCGGTAAAGTCACCGTTAGGTTTCCAGTCTGTCCATTGGCGTTGTCCTTGGAAGCCGGCAGCAATGGCATTGTGTCCGATGGCTTCTTCTTTATATCCCATCTCGCGCAGTTTGGGGTTGCCGGTCATCAGGTCGCGCATGATGAGGGTCATCTTGACAATGAATTCCCAGTCCTGATCTTTCTGTTCACGGGTTTTACGTTTTTCGGGACGGTTCTTAAAGTCTTCACCTTCATTGGACTTACAATATTTTTCAGTCCATGCCATTGCTTTGGCATACTCTTCGTGGTCGTAAATACCTTCTTCCATGCGGCGCAGGATTTCTGTTTCATCCACACTTTCATTGCGGATACCCAAATATTCTTGGAAGAAGTTTGGGTCTACGATAGAACCGGCGATACCCATGCAGACACTGCCGAAAGAAAGATAGCTCTTTCCACGCATATTGGCAACAGCCATGGCAGCGCGGGCAAAACGCAACAGTTTTTCGGCTACATCTGCCGGAATGGTATTGTCATCCAAATCTTGTACATCATGTCCGTAGATGCCAAAAGCAGGAAGACCTTTCTGCGCATGTCCTGCCAATACTGCTGCCAGATATACGGCTCCCGGACGTTCTGTTCCGTTGAATCCCCATACGGCTTTGGGCCAATGCGGGTTCATGTCCATTGTTTCGGAACCATAGCACCAGCAACTGGTTACGGTGATGGTGGCTCCTACGCCTTCGCGTTCAAATTTCTCGGCACAGGCGGCGCTTTCGCCTACACGTCCGATGGTGCTGTCGGCAATGACACATTCCACGGGACTGCCGTCACCATTCTTCAGGTTAGTAGAAATCAGTTCGGCAACAGCTTTTGCCAAATTCATAGTCTTTTCTTCAAGGCTTTCACGAACACCGCCCTGGCGGCCATCGATAGTGGGACGAATCCCGATTTTCGGATACTTTTTCATGATATTGTTGATAATAAGTTTTTAACTATATGCTTTTTATTCCTGTTTTTCTGTTATAAAGAATGCCTGATGTGTACTTCTGTCGGCAGGTATTCTTTTATTTCTTTGCCGGACAGAACAAAATCTGCTGCCAGCTTTCCCATTTGCTCCCAGTCAATACTTATGGAAGTGATGCCTTGATCGATTACTTCATAAGAGGGAGTGTCATTGTAGGCCAATACTCCGAAATCGCTTCCGCATTTTAATCCTTCGGCGCGACTTTTCTTAATGATATTTACCACATCTATCTGGCGTATGACTATATATGCTTCTCCTTTCTTTATGTTTATTTCATCGGTATTGTCAATAATTTCTCCTTTCAGTTGTTTCTCACGGCAAAACTTTATAAAATACCTGCCACTGCTGCCGGGATGTTTGCTTTCGCTGGGAAGCAAAAGGATGAGTCTTTCATATTTGCCCAATTGCTTTTCCAGACAGTTCAATGCCTGATAAAATCCATCATCAAAATCCTGGCATACATACGAATATTCCTTTTTATCGAATTTTCCGAAGTCCAGTAGCAATAGTTTGGACGGCTCTATCTTATAAAGATTGCTGGAGAACTTTTCATTGTCGAAGTTCATCACGATATATTTGTTGTATCTTCCCGATGATTCGCGGATAATGGTGTTGAACAGTCTTTCATTATATTGGTGGAAAAGCAGGTCCACTTTATAATTAATCGATAATTTCTTGATGAAACTGTTGTAAAGTGAATATTTGAACTGGGAGTATTCATCCAGCAGCAATAAAATATTCTTCAGTTTGTTAGTGACATAGTACCCTTTTCCGGGAGTGGAATCAATCATGCCGCGATCTTTCAAGTCGATAAAAGCTTTGAATACTGTATCTCTCGAAACATGATAATTACGGCTTAATTGATTGATAGAGGGCAATGCACTGTCTGATTTATAGGTACCCATGGAGATTTCTTGGCTGATTAAATCTGCCAATTGTTTTACTTTCGTTGTCTGTTGTCCAAAGGTTATTTTCATGTGCTATTCAAGAATTTAATTCAGACGCCAACTGTGCTGAACTGTCCCGATGCAAAGGAATGTAATTTATTTATAAACAACAATATGATTTGGTATGTTTTGCAACACGGTTTTGCAGAGATTAATCATTATATTTATCTTTTGCAGGAATAATATCTTAAATTGTGTTGGATGATATGTGGCAATTGGTTACGTTTGTCACTTGGGTCGATATTAAAATTAGTCAAATTAAAGGTGATGAGAAACCTCTGTTTATTAATCCTGTTCTTGGGATTGTCCTTTGAAACTCTTCAGGTACACGCACTGAACAAAGAGCAGTTCGGGCAAAAGTCTGAACGTTGTTATCGACAAAGAAAATGAGATGGAAGTTTTGACGGATTCTGTGGATGCTACCCGTGGGGCAGAGCATTTACAATGGGCAAAGAAACTTTATCAGGTTGCTTTGGAAAAGAAAGACGAGTATCACAAAGAAGAGGCTTTGCGTGAGATTATGGCTTATTATGTGACCTTGAAGAACTATTCTGAACTGTATCAACCAAATAACGGAAGAAGGACGCGTCGTTGTTTCTTATTGCTTAAATCCGGAGAAGAATGTAGCTTCGGTTTTGATAGCCGGAACAGGAAATATATCTGTCGCCGGTGCAGTCTCTGCAGGTACCAATGATGATGTGACTTGGCTCGTATGCAAAATGATTGCTGAACGCATGAATGCTCATTTATGGAAAGATGAAGAATTTAAAGACGGGTTGCGTTTTATCTTCGAACTTCCACAATAAAAAAAAAGTGAAACATGATTCATTGACAGGGCTTTTTTGTACCTTTGCACCTGTAAAAGCAAGGATAAACTTTAAACAAAAATAAGATTATGAGCAAAAAAGCCCTTTTAATGATTCTTGATGGCTGGGGTATCGGCGACCAAGGTAAAGACGATGTAATCTTTAATACTCCTACTCCTTATTGGGATAGTCTGTTGGCTGATTATCCGCACTCTGAGTTGCAGGCTAGCGGTGAAAATGTTGGTTTGCCTGACGGACAAATGGGTAACTCTGAGGTGGGACACTTGAATATCGGTGCCGGACGTATCGTTTACCAAGATTTGGTAAAGATTAACCGTGCTTGTGCTGACAATAGCATCATGAAGAATCCTGAGATTGTTTCTGCTTTTTCATACGCTAAAGAAAACGGTAAGAATATTCACTTCATGGGATTGACTTCCAATGGTGGTGTACACAGTTCATTTGATCACTTATTCAAGCTTTGTGATATCGCTAAAGAATATGGCCTTGAGAATACATTTATTCACTGTTTCATGGATGGTCGTGATACAGACCCGAAGAGTGGTAAAGGTTTTATCGAACAACTGACTGCACATTGCGAACAGTCAGCCGGAAAGATTGCCTCTATCGTAGGTCGTTTCTATGCTATGGACCGTGACAAGCGTTGGGAACGTGTGAAAGAAGCATACGATTTATTGGTTGAAGGTAAAGGAAAGCAAGCAGCCGACATGGTGCAGGCTATGCAGGAATCATACGATGAAGGTGTTACCGATGAATTTATCAAACCCATCAACAACTCTACGGTAGATGGTACCATCAAGGAAGGTGATGTGGTTATCTTCTTCAATTATCGTAATGACCGTGCTAAAGAATTAACAGTTGTACTGACTCAGCAGGATATGCCTGAACAGGGTATGCATACTATTCCGGGCTTGCAGTTCTATTGCATGACTCCGTATGATGCATCATTTAAGGGCGTTCACATTTTGTTTGATAAAGAAAATGTTCAGAACACATTGGGCGAATACTTGGCTGCCAACGGCAAAACTCAGCTTCATATCGCAGAAACAGAGAAGTATGCCCATGTAACTTTCTTCTTCAATGGTGGTCGTGAAACTCCGTATGATGCTGAAGAGCGTATTCTGGTTCCGTCTCCGAAGGTGGCTACTTACGACTTGAAACCCGAAATGAGCGCTTACGAAGTGAAAGATAAGTTGGTGGAAGCTATCAATACTCAAAAGTTCGATTTCATTGTAGTTAACTATGCTAACGGTGATATGGTAGGTCATACCGGTATTTACGGAGCTATTGAAAAGGCTGTAAAGGCTATTGACGAATGTGTGAAAGATACAGTGGAAGCTGCTAAGGCTAATGGCTATGAAGTGATTATCATTGCTGACCACGGTAATGCCGATCATGCACTGAATGAAGATGGTACACCTAATACTGCTCACTCTTTGAATCCTGTTCCGTTTGTATATGTGACAGAGAACAAGAATGCCAAAGTGGAAAATGGTGTATTGGCAGATGTTGCTCCTTCTATTTTGCATATTTTGGGCATGGCTCAGCCGGCCGACATGACTGGAAAAGATTTGATTAAGTAATATAATAAACCCGATAAACGAAGCGGGAGAACTTTTGCGTCTCCCGCTTTTTTAGTTGTAATAAGATGATTCAGATAGATGATGTTGTAATATCTTTGGACGTGTTTCGTGAAAAGTTTCTATGCAATTTGGATGCTTGCAAAGGTGAATGTTGTATAGAAGGCGATGCCGGCGCTCCGGTAGAACTGGATGAAGTGGAGAAGTTGGAAGAAGTACTTCCGGTTATTTGGGAGGAATTGTCTCCCGAGGCACGTGCCGTGATAGATAAACAGGGAGTCGTTTATACCGATGAAGAGGGCGACTTGGTGACTTCCATTGTCAATCACAAGGATTGTGTCTTTACCTGTTATGATGAAAAGGGATATTGCTATTGTGCTATTGAGAAAGCCTATCGAGCCGGAAAGACTGATTTTTATAAACCGGTTTCTTGCCATCTTTATCCCATACGCATCGGTGATTATGGTCCTTATAAGGCTGTGAACTATCACCGTTGGGATGTCTGTAAGGCTGCTGTTTTGTTGGGAAAGAAAGAGAACTTGCCTGTTTATAAGTTTTTGAAGGAACCATTGATTCGTAAGTTTGGCGAAGAATGGTATAAAGAAATGGAAATAGCAGCCGAAGAGCTTGAAAGGAGAGGGCTGATTTAATTCAGTCCGCCTTACTATTTGCCGGGAGGGAGGTCGGCAATCGTTTTTGTTAAATCTAATACTAAGAAATATATTATGAAAAGAACATTCTTGTCATGCTGTATCCTGTTGTGCACTTTATGTTCTGTTTGCGCACAAGAGCAGCCTTTAATCAGTCCGGATGATTCCATCCGAAGTTTGTTAGGGCGTATATTCCCTAATACTAATCCCAATCTTTCGGCACATATGAATTTAGAGTTTTACACTTCGGGAGCCGCTTATTTTACAGATGGCAATCTGGATGAGGCTGCTTTTAAGCTGAACCGTGTGCGTTTGGAAATATTGGGTTCTTTTACAAAGGACTTTTCTTATCATTTTCGTCAGTCTTTTAATAAATACAGTAATCCGCACTCGCTGGATAATCTGTCCTCTTCTATCGAATATGCGTATATGAACTGGAAAATGTCTGATAGGTTCAACCTGACAGTGGGTAAGCAGTTTCTCTCTTTGGGCGGTTATGAATATTATGTAAATGCCATCAAAGTGAGGGAATTCAGTGAGTTTAATGATAATGTACCTGCTTATCAGGCAGGAGTAACAGGCACATTCAATTTCTCACCGACTCAAGAGTTGGTGTTGCAAGTGCTTAATAATCGTAACGGTGAAGATAATGATACTTACGTCTATGGGCTTCCTGCCGGAGTCAACAAGACAAAGATTCCTATTATAACCACTTTGAATTGGAATGGTCTTTTTGTAGATAAAGCACTTCAACTGAGGTATGCTGCCGCATGGGGACAACTGGCCGAAGGCAAGAATATTTATTACCTGACTGCGGGAAATGTGTATGAGAAAGGTCCGGTTATTGCCTATATTGATGTGATGTATTCTCGCGAAGGGCTAGATAGTAAAGGCATAATCAGTGATTTGCAAGGTCCGGCCGTGGTTACTCCTGCTACAGCCGAGAATGCAGAATACTTCAGCACCATTGCCAATTTTGATTATCGTATTCATCCCAATTGGAATGTGTATGTCAAAGGAGCATACGAAACGGCAAGTGTTTACAAGGCAAACGGCATCTTTGAGAAAGGTCTTTACCGTACTACCTGGAATGCCCAAGCTTGTGTGGAGTATTTCCCGATGCGTAATCGTGAATTGCTGATCTTTGCTCACATGCTTTATAAAGGTCATCATTTGACAGACCGTGCCAAGGCGTTGGGAGCAGTGAGCCCCGATACTCAGCGCTTTTCCATCGGCTTGGTGTATACGATTCCGGTCTTTTAGCCCCCTTCTTTCTGCTACAAACGGTTGGTGATAATTGCTGTTACTTCCGCTTCCCTGCTTACTTCCGATAGTGGCTCCGAATGTATAGGAAGCTCCTATCGTGACAGAAGTAGGGCTGTACGAGTTGCTGATATTCATTCTTTCACGCTACATGATAGAAAGAAAAAAAGCGAACAGTAAACCTACCAACCATTCTATTTTAAGGATTGTCGAACCATTCAAAAATAATCCGACAATCCATTCTAAATTATTTAAATCGTACCACTGCATGCAGGTCCACCTCCCCACTGAGATGAGCTTTTTACACAATACTCGCTACTACCGTTTACATCTCCACTACAAACGCCTGTATTTTTGGAAGGGTCTGAACTAACCTCGCAACCCGCCAATGCTTCTACATCAGCCAAAGCTCAATCAGACATTATATCCGATTTCTGAACGTTATACATCTCTTCGCTTCATAATAATTAAAGAAAAACTGTTCCAAGACTGATTGTTCAACATTAAAAGCATATACAGAACCTGACAGTTTGCGGAAAATGCATTCAAACTGATTCATCTTGTTGATTGACAGCTTGCTGCAATATCTCCTCTTTTTCATCATTCAACCAATAGCGTTCGTTCTTATAAAGCAGCTGCATGGCTTGTACATAGAGTTGGCGGTCATCTATGTGTGTCTATTCCCCTGTCCTTCAGTCGTTTCCCAGCTTTTCCCAGGTTCATGATTGCTTAGCCACCTAGGTGGTTAAGTCTAACCACGAGGGTGGTTAAAGTTAACCACCCAGGTGACTATACTTAACCACGGACGTGGTTAAGCAATCGCAATATGCTTTTCTCCAAACCATAAGAGTAGGGAAGAGCATACTTAAAGGTAAGTAAATGGGAATTACCCCTTTGGGGAAATGCTGATATGACGTGGAAAATATAAAAACAAACGTGCGGAGATATTGAAAAGTATCTCCGCACGTTTGATATATGGAGTGAGGAATCTACAGATTAATATCTGTTTCTTCCGCCACCGTAATTGTTGTCTCTATTACCACCGCCGTAGTTGTTGTCTCTGTTGCCATATCCACCGCCACGGTTTCCGCCATGGTATCCACCGCCACCGTTGTTGTTATAGCTTCGACGCGGTCCTTCTGTCTTGGGACGTGCTACTGATACTGATAATGTTTTTCCGTCAACTTCTGCGCCGTTTAGTGCTTCGATTGCTTTGTTTCCGGCTTCATCTTCTGCCATTTCAACAAATCCATATCCTTTGGAACGGCCTGTTTCTCTGTCCATGATGACTTTGGCTGAAACTACTTCTCCATACTCTGCAAATAATTCTTCTAATTCGGCTTCGCTCAAATTATAGCTCAGTCCTGCAATAAAAATGTTCATTTTAAAATAAATGTTTTAATAATAAAATAGGGAAATTATGCGATAAGGAATCTTATGAAGATAAACATTTCTACATTAGTCACCATGCGAATAAAGTTGGAAAAGTAATATTGTTCTTCTATGAGAATACTTAATGCTCGGCAAATGTACATAATAAGATTTGAATGAGAAACTATTCGGATATTTATTTTGATAATAAATGGCTTTTCTTCATTTATATTTCGTTCTGTGCCCGAATCGGTTAGAAACGGGTATACAGAATGAAATGATTGGCGGGAACAGTGACTTTTTCCGTTACAGTTTCGTTTTGTCCGGTGAAGTAGTTTCTCCACTCTCCTATGGGGCCCGGGAAGGTAACATCCGCATCGGTATTGCTGAAGTTGCCGACAACAGCAATAGCTTCTCCGGTAATTCCGCTAAGATAGAGGGAACGTCCTTGGTCCCAATCGGATGCGCCTGCTCTCCATGTCAGGGTGGCGTTTCCTTCGAACAAGGATGGCTTTTCATTGCGCAAGTCAATTAATTGGCTATATATCTCAAAGAGTTCTTTGCGTGTGGCATTTTCGTAATAATCCCAACGGATGGGTTTGCGTGATGTACGGTATTCTTCGCTGACGGCTGTTCCCGTTTCGTTACTGTTGATGCTGAAATCATATCCCAGTTCGCCGAACTGCCATATCATCTTGGGGCCCGGAACGGTGAAAAAGAAAGCTGCGTTGGCAGCCAGTTGGCGGATGCGGGTCGGGAGGTCGGTTTGGAGGACTCCGTTTCCCCATTGGGTTTGTTTGTAGCCCATGCGCTCTTCGTCATGGCTTTCCATGAAGCCCACCCATGAAGGGGTGCTCTCATACAGTCCGTCGAAACCGCTGTTTTCTTTCCAACCCATGGCAGACTGGCAATAGGCATTGTTCATGTTGCGCCATAGGTATATCCCTTCTGCCGCCAATTCTTGTTCTTCTTTCTTTTCGCAGAAGTGCTCGAATATGACGAGGGCATCGCTCTTTGCTGCCTTCACTGCCGAGTGGTAGTCCTTCAGGATAGCTATGCGGGCGGCATCGTAGTTGGAGGCGGTGGCTTCGGTAGATGCGGTTTGGGTGAAGCCTTTGGTGAGGTCGAAACGGAAACCGTCTATCTTGTATTCGTCCAGCAGGAACTTCAGGTTGCGCTTCACGAACTTGCGCACCAAGGGACTTTCATGGTTGAAGTCTTGGAAGACGCTGTAAGGATGCGGGGCGTCTGCGTTGAAGTAGGGATTGTTTCGCGCGGTCTTGTTCTTTGCGCTGTCCCAATACAGGCGGGCAAAAGGCATGTTGCCGGTGGCATGGTTGTATACTACATCGAGAATGACGGCCATGCCTTTGCGGTGGCAGGCGTCAATGAAGTCTTTATACATTTTTGGGGTGCCATACGCCTTATCGAGGGCGAAGAAGAAACACGGGTTGTATCCCCAGCTGTCGTTCCCGTCAAACTCCTGAACAGGCATCAACTCGATGGCGTCGACGCCCATGTTTTTCAGGTAATCCAATTTCTGCAGGGCGCCACTGATACTATGGTCGGCAGTGAAATCGCGCAGGTGCATTTCGTAAATGACCGGTTGTTTGGGATGTTGCATCTTGAAATCGGGTACACTCCAGGCATAGTTGTCTCGTTGTATCTTGAATACCGAAACAATTCCTTTTCCGCCTTTTGGGTATCTTTTGTTGTCGGGATAGGTGGATGCCGGGATGTCATCGTCATGCCCCGGGTCGAGAATCTTTTCGCAGTAGGCATCTGCCAAACGGATGACTTCACCACCTTTGGTCCCTACATAGTATTGAAATGCATATTCTTTTGTCGGGTTGAGGTTGTTCAGGGTTATCCACCAACATCCGGCGGCATCGTCGCGACACATTTGGCAGTCCTCCTTATTGGTCAGTTTCCAGTTGTTGAAGTCGCCGAGGACGTGTGCAAAGTCTTTGTGGTTGCCTTCGGTGTCTTTGTCATAGAGTACAAGAGTCACGGTGGTGTTGTTGATGACGTTGATGCCTTCTTCCACATTCCCGGGCAGGGCTGCATGCTTAATTTCGGCCGGCGAGAAGCCTTGGTACTTATGGTCTGTGACCTTCACAAAGGAATCGATGTCAATCCCCTTCTTGCTGCCGTCTG
>UMFT01021493.1_pt1 | contig 32220 bp, 25 predicted proteins | sample 1965081 | NCBI WGS metagenome assembly UMFT01 (sample SAMEA4836053, study PRJEB28245) | human gut metagenome | biome: gut microbiome; material: fecal sample | place: Denmark | collected 2008
CGCGCAAGAGAGATTGCCGTGCGCAAGGTGTTCGGCTCTACAGGCAACCAGATACGCCTGCGGCTGATACGCACGTTCATGCTCTACGTAGGCATCGCATTTGTCATAGCCGTGCCGATAGTGGTTCATTTCATGTCGAAATGGATCGAGCAATACAGCTACCGCATAGTATGGTGGCCGTGGATTGTTGCGGCAGGAGCAATCGTTATGCTTATAAGCTTGGCTGCCGTGGCTGTGCAGAGCTGGATGGCGAGCAACGAAAACCCCGTGAAGAACATCAGGCAGGAATAGGCTGGGCACCATAAGACAAGACTGCGGCAAGCAGACAACAAGAAAAATCATTAAACAACATATCAGAAGATGAACAACATAACGCAAGCATTAAAGAACCTGACACGCCGTGGACAGCACAACATAATAAAGATATTGTGCCTCGGCATTGGCTTTGCACTGGCGTCGGTGCTGATAGCGAAACTATGGTATGAGCACGAATACGACACGTGCTACCCCGACCATGACCGCATATACCGCATAAGCGAAAAGATAAGTAGGGGCTCTGATCCGGAAGCTACATACGGCAACACGCCCGGAGGCATAGCCACGACGCTGAAAAAATATATTCCCGAGATAGAAACGGCAACAAGAATAAACCCTGCATGCAATGATGAGGAAATGAAAATAAACGGAGAACGACGCGTCAAAGGAAACATATACGTTGTTGACTCGTGTTTCTTCAAAATGTTCCCGACCAGGATATTGGAGGGCAACGCCGACGAAGTGCTGGCAAAGCCGTATTACTGTCTTGTGTCACGGACTATGGCTGAACGCATGGGCGGCAACGTGATAGGACGCAAACTGGAGCTTACTTCTATTCCGGGACTGACGATGACCATAGGCGCAGTATACGAGGACTATCCATGGAACTCTTCTTTTCACGACTATGACGTAATGCTCTCAATGACAACACAGCGCAGCTTCAGCTACGACGGACAGGACAATCTGGCGGGCAACGACCGCTACTACTCGTTCATAAAGGTGAGCAAGGGATGCCATCCTGAGCAGGGCGACTTTGACAATAAGGTGAACGAAATAGTAAGCAAATTTCTTGCCCTACTTGAAAAGGAAGAGATAAAATTCTCGCTGAAGTTCACTCCCATATCAAAATATCACCAAGAGGACAGCTACTTCAGGCAGACATTCCTCATGATGATGATATTAGCGGCGGTGATTCTCGCGGCAAGCGTGCTCAACTATCTGCTGATTGTAATTGGCAACACGGTTACGAGAGGACGCGAAATGACCGTAAGAAAATGCTACGGAGCCATGCCGCGTAACATATTAGGCATAACCATGGCCGAAACACTGCTGCATATCGTGCTGGCAATGATGCTGGCCGCAGCACTGATATACGCCTGCAAAGGCTCGATAGAGACGCTGCTGTCGGCCCCGGTCAGCTCACTTTTCACCGGCAAGGGCACACTGTTCCTCACAGCATTGCTGATAGTGGTGTTCATCGTTAGCGCCCTGCTGCCGGGCAGGATATACAATGCCGTGCCCGTAACAACGGCGTTCCGCAACTTCACCGAGAGCCGCAGGCGCTGGAAGATAGCACTGCTGGCGGTGCAGTTTTTATTCGTCAGTTTTCTGGTATGCCTGCTGCTGATAGTCAACAGCCAATATTCCAAGCTCACAGACTTCAACCTCGGCTACTCTTATGACCGCCTCGCGATAGTCAACGTAAACCAAATAAAGGGCGAAAAGCGCAGCGCCATGATTACAGAACTAAGCAAAATGCCGGAGATTGAGACATGGACGGCAGTAACATCTCCCTTGTTTTCAAACGGCGGAGGCAACAACATAGTTGACCCGGAAACCGGTGAGGAGATGTTTAACGCCACCGACCTGTATATGGCAGGCGACAACTATCTCGACATGTTGGACATAAAGCTCAGACAGGGACGCGGATTCAACGCCAGCAGCGACAGTTTGAAGGAGATGATGGTAAGCCCCGACTTCGCACAGAAGCTGAAGAACGAGAAGGGCTGGAAAGACGTGATCGGGCGTAAGATTCTGATAACGGAACACAGCCAGACGGGCAAAGACCTGTTCACCATAGTAGGAATATACGATAATTTTCACGCCAATACGGCGCTCGACGATGACGACCGCCCCACGATGATGTTCCACTCAGACCCTTACGGCAGCTACATCAGCTATTTTCTGCTGAAGTTTCACGATCTTACGGCAGACAATATGCAGGCTGTGCAACAGCGGTTGCAGAGACTTTATCCTGACGAAACAATCATCGTGGACAGCTATGCACGGCAGCTGGACACATGGTATGACAGCGTAAAGCATTTCCGCTCGGCTGTCATGACGGCAGGAATATGCGCGTTGCTTATAGCTCTGATGGGACTCATAGGATACGTGAACGACGAGATGCAGAGGCGAAGCAAGGAAATAGCCATACGCAAGGTGAACGGTGCAACCGCCATAAGCGTGCTGCGCATGGTGCTGGGCAACGTGCTGCTGACGGCTGTTCCGTCGGCAATAGCAGGAGCAATTCTTGCCGGGATTGTGGCGGGCAAATGGCTTGAGGACTTCAGCGTGAGGACAAACATGAGCCCGTGGCTCTTCGTGGCAGGCATATTGGCAGTGGTGGCGGTTATAGCCGCGACCGTGGCCGCCAATGCTTACCGCACGGCAAACAGCAATCCTGTAAAATACCTGAAGAACGAATAAGCACTTAACGCCTGAAAAGCAGGCTTTGAAGAAAATATAGAAACAATAAAACTAACCGAGCTCACGAATACGGTGAAAGCCGTGAGGGGGCATAAAATAGAACAGAATATGATAAAGGTAGAAAATCTTAGCAAGTCGTTCCGCACGGAAGAGGTGGAGACTATAGCACTTGACAACGTAACGTTCAACGTGGAAGACGGTGAGTTTGTGGCAATAATGGGTCCTTCGGGATGCGGCAAGTCTACGCTGCTGAACATTCTCGGACTGCTGGACAACCCCACTTCGGGCCAATACTGGCTCGACGGCCAGGAGGTGTCGCTGCTGAAGGAAAAAGACCGCACGGGCATACGCAAGGGACAGATAGGCTTTGTGTTCCAGAGCTTCAACCTCATTGACGAACTTAACGTGGAGGAGAACATCGAGCTGCCCCTGACATATCTGAAGGTAGGTAAGGCTGAAAGAAAACAGAAGGTGCAGGAGGTGATGAAGCGCATGGGCATAACTCACCGTGCAAAGCACTTTCCGCATCAGCTCTCGGGCGGTCAGCAGCAGAGAGTGGCAATAGCCCGCGCCGTGGTGTTCGGCCCCAAGCTGATTCTGGCGGATGAGCCTACGGGTAATCTAGACTCTAAGAACGGCGCCGAGGTGATGCGCCTGCTGACAGAACTGAATCAGGACGGCACGGCAATAGTGATGGTTACGCACAACGAGCACGACGCGCAGATAGCCCACAGAACGATACACCTGTTTGACGGAAAAATCGTTGGATAGTGTGTCTGATGGTATTATCATGGCCATGACGCCACAAAGGCTCAAGCAACAGCATCAGACCAGCAACACAAAAGACGTCCTTCAGCGGTGCAAAAGGCATGCTTTCACGCTGTAAAACGTGCCCTTTTGCAACGTGAAAGGACGTCTTTTGCATAAGCAGAAAACACGGAACGCCATAGGGAAAGGACTCTTTAAAGTAAACCAAATTTAGGGAAGTACACTGTAAACAATTTAGGTTTATTTTTTTGCGAAGAAACTCGTCACTCGTCACATTGCGACATAACGTCCTGAATGTCAAATCGTTGCGGTGTGACGAGTTGCCGTTGCAACTCATCACACAGAGTAAGCCCAAAGCAGGAAAATACATAAAATTGCTACGAGGTGATGAGTTGGAAATTCAACTCATCACACATTAACAGTCTAACTGTCAGCAACTTACGCACTGATGTGACGAGTGATGAGTTTTTTCAAAAAACTTTTTACGGCTTATTTACGGCAGACAGCTTGTCGGCAAACGGCCGAATACAATAATCGCCCACTACAGACAGGTCATTATAAGGACCAATAAAACCATGCTTTTAACCAAGCAATACGCTGGCGTATAAAAGAGAAACACAAGCAAAGCATGCATAACAGACATAAGAATTTTGCGTTCAATGCTCTCGGCTGAACATCATACACAAAACCGTCAACACATGATTAATCTTAATCATACATATTCTGAATCTTCAATAAAAAAACAAGCTGCCTCATAAAATAAATGAGACAGCCTGCGAAATTGTCAGTTATATATAAAATTGCAGTAATTATTTTACAACAACCTTCTTGCCGTTCATGATATAAACGCCCTTCTTAACACCTGTAAGAACAGTTGCAGCAGGAGCCTCCTTAACGAGGATACCGTCGATTGTGTAAAGCTTAACAACGGCATTGGCATCGTCACCAAGAACTGAATCTATACCTGTAGGATTAGTGTTGAATTTACCTGTAATCTCAATGCTGTCGCCATTGCTGAGCATACCACCTTCTACAATCAATGTAACCTCACGATCCTTGCTCACGCCGGCAAGTGGAATATGGCTTACATAACCCATATAAGATTTATCATAAGCAAACGGAACATCCTCTGCCTTGAATTCCTTAGTCTGGAGTGTGCCGCGGTTGTTGAGCCACTGCAGCAGAACCTTGTCAAAAGTAATAACGCCAACTTCCTCCGGCAACCAGATTATAATCTCGCTGCAATCAGCCAAAGAACTGCCTTCTGTAGGCAAGAAGTCATAGATGAAATCTATTTCCTGTTTCTTAAGAGGATAAGTAACAACGATGCCACTTGTTCCGGCAGAAGCGTTGTTTGTGATAATGGGACGTCCGTCTGCGGTTGTACGGCCCTTGATATTCATTGTTATCACAGTCTGTACCTCGCCATCTCTTGAACTTTCTACTGTTTCAGGGAAGCGATAACCGCGGATGTCTACAACAACAGTATTACCATTGATTGTAAATTCAGGATTAAATGAGCCCATAGAACCGGCCTCTGAATCGCCATAAGTCAGGTCTATAGTTACCTTGCTCTTATCAGTATTAAGTTCGTCTGTGAAAGTAAATGTCAGCAAGCCTTCATCTCCTGTTTCAGGATAATATGTGTAAAGAGTTGTACCCTGTGCAGGAGTTACAGAAACCAGCTCACCGGGCATCTCACCCATAATCAGTGTAACAGAATAGTTTCCGTCTTCACCATAGATTACGCTCTCATCGTTAGCATCGCAAATACCTTCAAGAGTGATTTTAAACTTATCACCAACATCAAGTTTACCGTCTTCAGCCATCTCACGGATAAACTTGCTCAGCTCGATGCTATAGAAATACTGAGTAGTATAGGTGCCATTGATATATGCTGCGGGAATCTCTTCCTTTGTTTTAAATACGCCGTCAGCCTCCTCACCATACTCAATCCAGTTGTGGGCTATGTTAACCGTACGGTCAAAAGCCAATTCAAGGTTTGAGCCTGAAACTGTATAGGTATCACCATCCGAAAAGTTAGATGTCAATGTGATAGGCATGCCTTCTCCGGTACCATAATAAATGGTAACATCTATTGAAGGCTCTGTAATCAGACTGGTTGAGAAATAATAAGTTTTTCCTTCTTCAACCTCGCTACTGAAGATTTTGTGACCTTCAGTGTCATAGCTTATAGAAAGGTTGTTGCCCTCTTCACCCATGGCATTACATTCAAACATCATAATACCATAATATCCGACATTAAAGTGAATCGTGTTGCTCTCAATAGCCTTCAGCTGTAAATAGTTTGCACCAGGCTGCAATTTAATAGTTACAGATTCCGAAGGGTCATTAATCTCAATCGGAGTAAAAGTAACAGCCTTTAAACCTGTCAACCCCAATACAATACCGATTAAAGTAAAAATAAGTCGTTTCATGTCTAAATATTCTTGTCTGTTTTATTTTGAGGAAAAAGCTAAAGGCTGGTCGATGCGCTATTGCCATAAGGCCAAAGCGACAGGCTGCAGCCTTTAGCTTTTTATTTAAAATCTACGGCAGATTAGCGGATAACCACTTTCTGGCCGTTGATGATATAGATACCCTTAACGAGTTTCTTCATTACGTCAGCTTTCTTACCCTTGCTTACGAGGCAGCCGTCTACGCTGTAAACCTCAACAACAGCATTAGCATCTTCAACTTCTACACCACCGATGTTTGTAGAATTGTCAACGATGAATGTATATGTCAGCTCAGGATTGAAGAGATTGCCGTCAAGATCATAGAATGTTTCTTCAGGAATAACAACAGTGTAAGTACCATCTTCTGTTATTTCCGGAGTAAACGTAATCATCATCTTATTCATGTCATCACCTGTAGCATAATCGATCGCTGCAGAGATATTGCTTGCCTCAGCACCGTCTTTCTTAACTGTGATAACATTGTTTGTGTTCAGTTCACCAACACCATACTTAGAATCTACAGTGAGTTCAACTGTAGCAATTGACTTAACTGTGCTTCCGTCAGCAGGTGTAACCTCTGTAGGAACGAGGATATTCTTAGGCATCTGATATGCGAGCAGGATAACACCGTCTGTGCCATAGCTGATAGGTGTGCCATTTTCATTAACAGCAGCAACAGATACGCCTATGTTGTTCTCAGCGAGAGCAGCCTCAGGAACAGTAACAGTTATAACCTTGCCTTCAACCTTTGCTTCAGCAGGAACACGAGTGTTCATACCATAAGTTACAAGAGCAGAATTTACTGTTGCACCCTCGTTGCTCAATGTAATCTTGATCTCAGCAGGAATCTCCTTGCTGTACTCACCACCTTCTACGTAAGGAGCCGGGTCAACAGACTCAACAGTGATAATAACCGGATCAATGTTGAATGCTACAGTGAAGTCAGGGTTACATGTACCATGGCCCTGCAAACCATCAGTCCAAGGTGTTTCTTCGTTGAAATATTCGTTAGCAATTGACTGTGAATCTACCTTAAGAACATAAGCACCAAACTCATTGATTTCTTTCGGAGTCTGTGTGCCAATTTCAACAAACTGAGCTGTTACAACAAGGCCAAGACCTGTTTCATCCTCATTTGTAGTCAAAATTGCATCAGCAACTTTCTCTTCACCTTTGTAAACAGCAGCAGTAGCTGTAGATGTTGTATACACTTTCTCACCATATGTAAATTCGATCTTGTCCAAACTTGTGCTGTAAGAATTTTCTGCAGGTGTTACAGATTTGAAGTTCAAAGAAGCGTCTGCAAAACGACCGTCGTTCACACCAAATGTAAAGTTGTAACCGCTTCCGAATACAACACTTTCAGGGAAGCCTTCTGCCTTAGGCTCAATTTCATTGCCCTCTTCATCAGTCAGATCAAGCTGAAGGATAACGTCTGTTACAATAGTTCCCATAAAATTATAGAACGCTTCAGACATAGTACACTTGATAATAGAGTGGCCTTCTTCTGTATATGATACTTCTGCCTTTTCCCAGTCTAATGTTCCGTACATACCCATCGGGTAAACACAGTTCTTAACTTTAACTTTCTTGTCAACTTCAACAGTTACAACCTTTCTGTCATCCTTAAAGCTGAGCAGTTGGTCTTCTGTAGGATAAACGACATTTGGTTCCGGTTCAACTTTTACAAGATTTACAACGGTCTTTTCAACCTTTGGAGTACCACCTTCAAATGTCAGAGTTGTTTTCTCAGGAGTTTCGGTACCCTGCTCCATACCTTCTTTTGTCTGATATGACTCAATAATGATTTCGTATGTACTTCCTTCATACATATACCATGCATTATCAAGAACACGGTCGTCTTTTACAATTTTCTCAGGACCAACCATGATAACATCTTCACCTTCTTCAGCCTCAGATGTATAATACTGGTGCATAATGCCTTCATCACCATGGAACTCACAGTGAACATACTTAACCTTCTTGTTCAATGTAACCTTAACCTGATTATCCCAGCTGATTTTCTCAACCTTTGAACCCTGCTCAGGCTCTGAACTTAAAATTTTCAAAGCGTCACCAGATGCCGCTGTGAATGAAACAGTAACTTCAGCACTCCATCCAACTTTATTTGCATTATAAATTACATAGGTTTCACCAGATTTAACCTCCAAAGTAGAAGTACTTGGAGAACCCATACCCCATGTAAACGGCATAACATCACCGCCAACTACAGTAAACGCGGGATCTTTCATTAAATTGTATGACAATGTTAAGGTACCATCGCCAGGAGCCGTAAAGCTTGCATAAAACAGGGTCATCTACCTTATAGACGTCTCCATCGGCAATTACATACGGATCCTCTTGAGTACCCGTACCTGTCGGGGTTGCAGATACCCCCAAGGCACATAAAAATGCCATCAAACTGATTAGTAAAGATTTCATAATACTTAATTTTAAATTAATAATAAGTTAGCATTAAATTATATAGGAAGGGTTGGGGACTAGCCCCATACCCTTTTCTATATCTTAGGTTCTTAAGGTCCATGCCTTGCTGTCTGCTGTATTATGTTTTGTGAAGTGTTTTTCAAGAACAAACATACAAGGCCGATCTAAATATTTATTTAACGATTACTTTCTTAACAACGCTTACGCCGTCGCTTGTAGCCTTAACGATAAACAAGCCGTTCTTTCCGCCTGTGCTTACCTTAACAGCACCAGAAGTAGAGTTAGCATTGCTTATTACGCTTCCGCTTACATCATAAACTGTAACGTTGAGGTCGCTTCCGCCGTTAACGCTTATTGAACCGTTCTCACCAGAAATTGTTATACCGTTTTCAGATACTGTAGCATCATTGATTCCGGCTGTTCCGGCTGACATCTTAAGTTTTGCTGCATTCAGCACACGCTCTGTGTTTGCATCAATCAGCATAACAACAACCTTAGCATTATCCCAATTTGTTACGTTTTCAGGCAGACTGAATACCTTGTTGAATGCAACAGGCTGACCTGCAGTTACGCTTACAGGGATGAAACCAGATTCACCTGCGAAGTTGTCGTTTGGCACTTTACGTGCTACGTCATTGAATGTTACAACAGCAACGCTTGAACCATACTTGCCGCCCTTACCGAAATCACCAAATATCGGCTGGTCACTAACATACAAATTATTTTCCTGCGGACCTGTCAAGCCATCTTCAAGAACAACAAATGCTATATTATGATTCAGAGAATTCATATTAAGAGCATAGTTTACATTACCTGTAACCTGTATGTTCTTGCTTGATGAATCGTAAATAGCCTTGTCGATGCTTACATCTGCAATTGCATAGTTTTCAAACTCACGCTGAGCTACATCATAGAATGTATTATTGCCTTCTGGTGATTCGAAGTGATACTGACCATCTCCGTCAACATACATCGGCGCATAAAGAGTGTCTATACGGTTAATCAGACCCATAGGCTGTGCTGTTATACCGAAATATGTATTATAGTTCTCATAAGCGAACTGGTCTGTTCCGATTATAGAGCTATGAATAGCGATAGGTATAACCTGCTCACCATAAAGTTTCTCAAGATTTTCTATAGCAAGAACTCCCTGAGGACAGTTTGGACACTGCTGTCCTGTGCTTTCCTCTATAACAACATGCTTTGTTGTCTCAAAGGCAAGGTTGCTGATAGTATTTGTCTGGCTGTAAACACTACCGCCGAGATCAATGCTGATAGTATACTTATTCTGTGCACCTACTGTCAGAGGCAACTTGTCAGGGAATGTGAAAGAATAATTCTCTGCACTTGTTATAGGCTTGCTAGGTGTATCTGTATAAGTGCTCTTGAATGAGCCGTCTTCAGAAGTAAGTGTTGCATTAATAGTGTTGTAAGTCTTATCACTTGTAACCTTAACTATTACACCAACATTTGTAGACTCTTTGTTAACCTGTGTGCTTTCTACATTAGGAGCAAAGTTGAAGTCGCCCTTGTAGTAAACCTTCAGATTATCCAAGAAGATCATACTCTGATTTTCGTTCTCATTAACGAAAGCAATATAGATATTCTTACCAGCATATTCTGCAAGAGATTTCTCTACGTGTGTCCAGTCACCTGTCAGATCTTCCTCTGACTCACCGGGAGTAAGCTGTTCGTCATAAAGAACCTTACCGTTAGCCTTGAACTTCTCATAAAGTTCTGTTGTGAAGTTAGAATAAACAGCATCATCCTCAAGAACGAGAACCTTAAGTCTGTCTGCCTTTGACTTATAGTATGACTGAACGTCAAAGCTGAGATAATAGTCGGCATTTTCTATTGACAGACGAGGTATTGACATCCAGTCGTCTGATTTTCCTGTAGGATTATAGATAGATGTTGAAGCTGCACAGTAGTCAGAGCTGCTTTCTGATTCACGGATTACGAAAAGCCAAGGAGAATTGTCAGCATCAAAGCCTAAATCCTGCATTGCACTTGACGGCTTGTTGTGGTCACCTTCATAAAGGAGGTATTTAACCATAGAGTTGCTAGGATCATTGAAGTCATCAGAGAAGAGACTTCCGTCAGAGCTGATTTCAGGCTCATATGCACCAGAGTAATTAATTGTAATCTCGTTGTTCGGGCAGAATCCCATAATATCAGTAACAGAACCAGCCTCTACAACAACCTTATATTTCTCATCTTTTTCAAGATAACGCTTGAGGCTAGGATACAGCAGAACTGTGCTTTCAGCTCCCTGCACAAAGTTAAGTTCACAAATCGGTGATGTCTGTCCGTCTTTATACAAATAAGCCTTAGCATCTTCAGATATAGCGATAGACAAATCGAAGAGGATCTGTACAGGATGCTCTGAGCTTATTTCAGATACATTTGCCTGATCTGCAGGAGAAACCTGCTGTACAGCAGCCGGAGCCTCGGCGTGGCCGATATACTTAACAGTGATTTCTTCACTCTTAATAGAGTTGTCTGCCATCAAATAGAATGCTCCTGCAGGAATCTTCATTGTATATTCCTCATCTGCATTCAGGGCCTGAGGTATACCGCCAATAGTGAATGTCTTGTTACCAGACTGAGCTGTAATGTTATACTCTCTCAACACCTTACCAGAAGCGTCCATGAACTGAGCCTTAACACCAGATGTTACAGCGGCTGACTTAGAGAAAGCCAACTTCATCTGACTGAATTTAGCAAACTTAGAACCATAAACAGGTGATACAGCATAAGTGCTTAACGGATTAATGCTGCTTGCAGCCTCGGTTATAGTTTCAGGAAGACGGATGATATAGCCTTTTGTCTTTGTCTCAGACATACCAATCATTGTTTTCTCGTCATCTGAGATACCCTGGATAAAACCTGTAATATCATAACCGGTACGCTCATAGAAGTTTATATCGTAACGGCCTGAAAGGATTTCATCTATTCCATACCAAAGATTTCCTACACGTACATATGCATAACGGACAGGATTGACAGCAGGACTACATCCAAACACTACACCAGAATTTGAAACAGCACTTCCGTCACGGTCTTGTTCTTCGCTTTCTGCATTATATAATATGCAAGAGTTGTCGCTAGTATTGTAAAGATAACTTGAGAGGTATGAGCCACCTGCTACCTGCACGATACCGGTAAGATATTTACCATTGTTACTCATTGTTGACTCGTCAACAAATGTTTCGTCAGGCACTTCACCAAGAGCATTGTCTACATATTTGCACTCCTGAGTAGTTTTGTTGTAAACATAATAGCAAACTGTTGCAGGAGTTACAAAGTTAATAATACCGGCAATGATGTTACCATCAGGGCTAATATTGTCTATACGTACCTGCTGTGTATTTGTTCCAAGTTTTGTTTTCTTAGGGAAGTTTGGAAGTTCTGCATACACATCAATAGCGCGATATGTACCATCAGACTGCTTCTCCCATAAAAGCGGTGTTTCAACATAAGCATCACCCGAGAAGCTATCAGAATTGCTCCATCCGCTGATGTATTTGCCATCAGGTGTTACAGATGTAGCTTTTCCAGGATTCTCAGACTGAAGAGTGATCCACTTACCCTGATTCATGTCATAATAAGCAGGCTTGCTGTCATAGGTACCAACGATGATTTTTCCATCATTAGTAACGTCTGTAGCTTCGAGTGACTTTATCAAGTCAGCTTCAACCCAGAGTTCAGTAAGAGCACCTGTCTCTACATTAATAAGATAAGGATAGGCATACTTACTTTGATCATCATCATTCACACCAGCAGCAGTAGCCCACAAGCCATTGTCTGACAAAGATGTGAAAGTTGCAGCCTTGGGGAAGCTAACAGTGGTAAGCTGTGCTTCCTGTGCTGAAGACGGAATTGCCCACAGCAGGCCCAAAGCCAACAGGATACATAAATATAAACTTTTCTTTACCATACAATAAAAATTAAAAAATAGGATTTATTTTACTTTACAATCACTTTCTCTATACGTCCGTCAGCATACTTCAGGATGTTTATGCCTTTCTGAGGAGCATCAAGAAGCTGACCATTGATTGAATAGCGTGCTACGACCTTATTATCTGCATTATTCTGAATACCGTCTATACTTGCAGTACCATCATAAATGAAATTAATAGTAATTTCAGAATCAGGCAGCATAGATTTAGATCCCTGAGCTGATATTTTCACTGTAGTTGTACCTGCAGCAACAGGAACCCACTCTGTATCAGTTGAGATAACAATAGTTTTATCAGCTGCAGCATTGGCATTCTTCTCTATTGTCCCTTCACTCTCCAAATTTGAACAGTTTCCTGCGCAGCAGGCAGCAAATGAACCATTAGGCAAAGCTGTAACATTATAAGTAACTTTACAGCTCTGAGATTCTGCAGAGTTATTCTTAATATAAACTCCCCTTAAAGGAATCATAGGTACCGTTATTATTTCATAAGAGCCATCAGGATTAAAAACGAAATCTTCCTTATAGGCAATCTGGTCCATTGTGAGAGTTGCACCATTTTCAATGGTATTACCGTCACCATCGACAAATATAAAATTCTGTGCATTCATTGCTACACAGCTAAATAACAAAGCGATACAAAGAGTAAATAACTTTTTCATCTTGTTCTTTTTATTAAAATATTAAAATTGTTTTTATAGTTAAGATTAAAAGAGGGTATCAATGAGAGTGCATAAAAATGAAATACACTCTCATCGACATTATTTATCATTCATTCGGCTGTGCGTCGTCTTCAGTACTGATAACGGGTACTTTAACGACCTGCTGAACGCCACTATTGTTGTAAACAAATGCTACAACCGACATATTTTCAGCTTTCCAGTCTTCATCCAAAACATAAGTGTTTGTTACTGTCTTTTCTTCATCCCAAGCTATGCTGAAATCTTCTCCGTCCTGTCCGTTGACAGCTGTGCGGAATACATGATTATGTACATATTTAGTATTGACAGAGCCGTCTGGCATATACTGAATGTTTGTTATATTGTCTTCTGTAAGCCAAAGCTGCAGTTTACCTGTAACATCAAGCACGCCTTTTGCATTAACATTTATGGTTACGGTTCTTGTAGCCTCATCATAAGATGTTGTTGCATCAAGTTCGAGCGGAGCAGAAGCCTGCAATGCGTCACGGACGATTGTTCCCCAAGACTGATATGTGCTTGAAACCGTTTTTCTGTCAATAACACCTGTAGGCTGTGCATCAATGCCCCATGAATTAAAATAGTAATCACCTGTTTCAGTCCACAATGGGAAAGGCTGATTAGTTACAGTCTTAGAGAACGGACCACTATGAATACCCACAGCAATGACATTCTCTGCGCCATACTGCTCTTGCAGGCTTTCAATCATTTCTGAAGCATTCGGACAGTTAACGCAACGCTGTCCTGTGAAGTCTTCAATCAATACACGTTTCGCAACTTCTACAGGCTCCACTTCAATAAAGCGGTCGTCCTCATCAATGTTGCTACATGCCATCAGAGAAAGTGCTGCTGCACAGATGGCAAACTTATTATATATGTTATTTTTCAGCTTCATCTCTGTTTAGAAGTTATAGTTGTACGAAAGTGTTACACCTTTGCTTGCCGGAACGTAACGGCATACACCGCCTGAGCAGTTATATCCTGCACGTGTACGGCCATAGCCGAGCTGTATACGGTGTGATCCTTTGTTGAATGTTACGTATCCCTGATAGTAATGAAGGTCTGTCACGCCGCTGTTATACTCGTCGGCAATTGTGAACATCCAGTTGGGAAGCACTGACAGCTCCAACAGAGCATACCACCAGTCGCCGAGGTCGTCGTCTGTAGACAAATACTGAAGTTCGCCGCGCAGAGTGAATTTATTGTTGAACTGATATTTTGCATCGGCGATGAAGATGTCTGAATGGATCATGCCACCCTCACCCTCTACTATTGTCTTATTGTAGAACTGGTTCATGTACATGAGGTTGAGTTTGAACTGACGTGTCAGTTTCTTCTCAATCTGTACGTTCAAGTCCTGATAGAAAGTCTCGTCGCCCATCTTCCAGAAAGCAGAGCCATATCCGTCTGTATCAGCTCCACCCACTACGTTAGTATCAATACCACGAATGTGAGAGAAGTTCACCTTTACGTTTGTGCCATACTTACCGCCAAGGAGCGTATGACGCTTGAACTTATAGCCGAACTCGCCCTGGAAGGCCCATTCGCCGTCTGGATTGGTTGCATAAGGATACATGGCAGCCAACGCATAAGTCTGATCCATCGTAAATGCCGGCAGATGGTTTATGAACGATGACGTACCGTTAATTGTTCTTTTACTGCGGAACGACATGTTGTCGCTGCGCTTTGCCTGCAGCAATACGCTCAAGCCTCTCTTTGAATAAGAAGCTGACAACATTGCCACGTTTCCTTTACGATATATATATCCGTTGTCGAACGTCGGGTCTTGTGTCTTCCACGCATATTCTGCGAGAAGGCTGAAGTTTCCCTTCTGTAAATTTGCACGCACGTCAAAAGCGTTTACCGTTGTTGGCAGGTTAAGCTTGTGCGTAGCATCAACCATGACGTCTTCTTCTTTCTCGTACTTGTTTACCCATGAAGCACCGAGTGTAAGATATGTTCCGCTGTTGCTCAGGCCCTTGAACCACTGGTCGAGACCGAGTTCAACGTCTGCACCAGACACCCATGAGTCGTTGTGTGACCAATATCTGCGCTGCTTACCGCTAAGAGCCTTTATCGAAACTCCGGGCAGCGGCTTAATTGTCAGGCGTCCTCCAAGCAGAGAGTTGTCGATGCCCAGTGTGCGCTCCTCGTATGTACGGAGGATAAAGCCTGAACCGAACTGCTCGTAGAAGTTACCTAACGTAAGGTCCCAATTTTTAAAGTGTGTTTTCAGATAGAAATAAGGAACTCCCCATCCCTTGTAGTCTTTTTCGAATCCGGGTAGAGGATGTTTCAGAAATTCGAAACGTGCTCCGGCATCGATATGCTCGCTCATTACATTCACATCAGCGAATGTGTTGGTCAAAGCCCATTCATTAACTTTTTCGGTGCCAATTGCTTCATCGTCTTGCGGAATAAGGATGTCGCTCTGGATACTTCCGCTGACGGTTATCTTTTTTTCTTCTGTCTCTTGTGCCATTGCAGTCAAAGACAAAGCAGGCATAAGCAAGAGACAGAAAATTTTATTATACTTGTGCATAAGTGTCAATTATTCTATAGTCAGCACTATGTGACATTATTTGTTTACGAGCTCTCTCACTTTCTCAATGAGTTCCTGTTCAGCTCCTTCTGTGTATCCGTTGTGTTTATAAACAATATTACCATTTCCGTCAACGATCAGTGTGTAAGGAATCATCTGAATTCCAAGTGCACGCTTGAAATCGCTGTTCGGGTCAAGCAGTACTTCATACGGCCACTCATGACTGTCAACAAGAGGTTTTACCTTGTTGATGTTCTGTGCCTGGTCAATAGAAACGGCTATCACCTTTACGCCGGTCTCTTCCTGCCACTCTTCATAAACTTCGCTGATGGCAGTCAGCTCACGGTTGCAAGGCTTGCACCATGTGGCAAAGAAATCAATGATGAAAGGTTTGCCATTGTTTGACAACGTGTCTGTTCTCACTGTCTTACCATTAATGTCTTTAAGTGTTACAGACGGTAACTGGGCATTTGCAGAACATAAAATTCCTAGCGCAAAAACAATTGATAATAAAAATTTTTTCATTATTAATGCAATTTTACTGTTTTAACTTGCACAAAACTAGTAATAATTTTGAAACACACCAACTTTTTTATTAGAAAAAATGCATAAAATTATTTGTTTATGATAAATATTCAGGCCAAACGCCCTATTTAATAAATATTAACTATAAAGATGCAATTTTTATGCATAAATTGTTCTTTTATAGAAATGACTTAGCCGTTTTTTCTTTATTTTTTCTTTTTTTAGACCATTACGTGCCTCCGTGACAGATAAAAAGATTATATAATAACATTATGCAAAGTAAAACTATTTGTAGTTTTCCGATATGAAAACTTTGAGCACCATTCGTCCCTTTATATCATGCCAGTATTTATCACTGCTAATACACCGGCAAATTTAAGTGTAAAAAAGACATTATTTTTTAACTTCCATAAATTGCGAAGTCAATAAAAAACAAAAGTCAATATTGTCATTTTAACAACAAAAAGCACCAGGCAGAAAAGCAGTAAAATGATACGGAAAAATTATCAAAACGCTAAAAAAATTAACGCCCTATATATATAAATAGGTGTAAAGCCTTGATTAACATCAAGAGCTGCTGAATGGGCCTGACAATAGAGATGCTTAATAAGGGAACAAAAACACATCATGCAGCGGCATAATTATAAAGTATATCTATGTAAAAAAATCAGAAGCAAAGACGCCTGATAATGCGGCGAGAAAGAAGGCTGGCATAAGTCCGAAAAATATTTACATTTAGAGCTAAGCGTAACATCTTTTGGGCACTGAAAATCACGTAACAATAATAAACAGGTTAAAAGTTATCGGGCATCCATTTGTAACTTTGCAGGCAGAAAAGCGCACATTATGTCATTTAAGTTTTGTCATGATTTTCAGGCAAAATAGAAAACAAAATTAACGGAACAGGCTTTAAAAATAAAAAATTATTTACGATGCCCATCAAAAGGGCACGTTTTACATGCCGAAACAATGCCTTTTACGACTTAAAACACGGCTTTTGAAGGCTTAAATTAATACATATTTTGGTGAAAAAACATATGTTTTAAGCCTAAAAAGGACGGGAAAAATTGCACACTTTGACACACATACGATTAAAGACTCTAACAATCAGGAAGTTATGCTTGCACGCGTTTTCAGGCAATATTTACAGACAAAAGATTTTATTTTTGAAATAACGCAGTTTAGAAGCGTTATTAAAATCCAATATGTAAGCAAAACACACATAACGGCAGCAATATGACTCTGATTCGAACGCAAGCTATACCACAGCTGCAATGCCGTATCCGGGCTTGCGAAATAACAACATTTCATCTGCATTTATTTTGCTTTTCGAGCAGTTTGCACTATCTTTGCATTAAGTGGAAAATGGCTTTGCCTATATTGAAGGCAAAAGACTAAGCTGTTTGAAATGAAAGACTGCAATAAATACATAATATTCTACCAGGCAACGAAAAGGCTGTTCAGAAACAAGACGGACGTCGGAGTTTCTGAACGGCAGCTGAAGACATTGACCGGTGGAAGGAAAAAGAACATTGAGAACGCTGCAAGGACGAAAGTCTTTGTTCTGGCGGCATACACGGCCGGAGAAGCAGCCGGACCGTCGGCTCACGGAATCAAGAACCTATAGAATGGAAACATTAAAAGAGAAAACAGCCAAAGGGCTGATATGGGGGCTGATGAACAATGGCTCCACGCAGATTTTAAATCTGATATTCGGCATATTCCTTGGCCGGCTGCTTACGCCGTCTGATTACGGAATGGTAGGCGTGCTGACCATATTCACCGCAATAGCCGGCAACCTGCAGAGCAGCGGATTCACTCAGGCACTGACAAACATGAAGCATCCTGAAAGCCGCGACTATAATGCGGTGTTCTGGTTCAACGTTATCGTAAGCATCAGCATCTACACCATTCTGTTCTTCTGCGCCCCGCTCATATCGCTGTTTTTCCATCAGCCAGCACTGACCGAGCTGTCGCGCTTCGTCTTTCTAAGTTTTGTTATATCGTCGTTCGGCATTGCCCACGGAGCATACATGTTCAAGAACCTCATGGTAAAGGAGAACACCGTGACAGGATTTGCAGCATTGGTGACATCAGGCATAGTGGGAGTGGCGCTTGCAATAAACGGACAGTCTTACTGGAGCCTGGCATGGCAACAGATTATATATATCACCATAATCAACATAGGGCGCTATTTTTACACGCCATGGCATCCTACGCTCCACATAGACCTGCGGCCAATAAAGAAGATGCTTAACTTCAGCATGAAGATTTTGCTGACGTCAATTATCAACACGCTCAACAGCAACATCCTTGTGTTCATCTTCGGACGCCTCTACCCCATAAAGGCTGTGGGAAGCTTTACGCAGGCCAACAAATGGAACACCATGGCCTATTCGTTTCTCAGCGGAACGATGGCACAGGTGGCACAGCCGGTAATGGCACAGGTTACGGGCGACAACGAGCGTGAACGCCGCGTGTTCCGCAAGATGATGCGCCTTACGGCCATGCTTTCCTTTCCTGCCATGTTCGGTCTTGCCATGGTGGCCGAAGAGTTTATCCTGCTGACCATCCACGAGCAATGGCTAAGCAGCGTGCCGCTGCTCCGCATTCTATGCATCGGCGGAGCCTTCATGCCGCTTTACACTCTGTATCAGAACCTTATGATAAGCCGCGGACGCAGCGACATATACCTGTGGTGCACCGTTGTGCAGATTGTCATACAGATAGCCATCGTCGTAGCATTCGCCAAGTTCGACATGCAGGCAATGGTTTGGGCATATACAGCCGGAAACATTGTGTTTATCGGCATATGGCAGTATTTCTTAAACAAGCTTACAGGCATACGGACTATAGAGATAATGCGCGATATATGCCCGTTCATGATTTCAGCGGCTGCGGTCATGGCTGCGGTATGGCCGCTTACAGCTCCAATATCCAACCTATGGCTGCTGCTAATCTGCCGCTTTATCCTTGCCGCCGTTCTTTATCTTGCGATAATGCGACTGGCGCACGCCGAGATTCTGAATGAAGCTATCGAGTTTGTCAAGAACAGGAAAAAGCGATAAAGACGATAAGCCTAGGGACATGGTATCGTGCCATAAAGACAAATGTCAGCGATAAATGCGGCATGCAGAATGCCTCTTTTATCGCTGACATCTTATTATGCTTAACCTTAATCGGCCATAAGGATCTATCCAGCATTTTTGCTTTATATTGAGCGGATTCTCGTTTGATTTTTCGCAGGCATAGCGGCTATGTCAAGAAAAGCAGACTAAAATACGGATGAAAGCATGAATGCACAAAATATATAAAATAATATGCTGTTTAATGACCGGTTGGTGTCTAGACTAAAAGAAACGGCTGCATATCTTTCGTGCCGTAAGATATGCGAAATTGGCTATACTGAAAGGGCAACGCCCACGGAACATTGCGGCAAGCATCTTGAACAGCGGTCCTGACGGACGATAAGGCAGAAGGCCATAAGCCTCGTCAAAGCTGTATCCGTCAGTGCGCACACAACGCAAGGCATTGATCATGCCCAGCTGCAAAGGCACGGCATACACGCGGCGCGAGTCGTTCTCAGTGAAGAAGTCAAGCACGATGTGGTTTGCCTTCAGATATGAGCGAAGATGCCGTTCCGAACGTGTATGTGTATAAGAAGCCGTGTTTTCGTCGCTGTAATAATAAACAACATCGTTGATAAACGAGCGCTTGGCGTAGAACATCAGCCTCGTCATTATAGAATAATCCTCGCTATAGTCTACTCCCGGCACAAGGGTTATGCCGTGGTCGGCATACAGACTGCGGCGGAAGAGCCGTCCCCACATGCGGTTTGACACTATATTCTGGCACAGCATAAGCGAGAGATAGCGCCTGGTGTCGTGGCTCTGGCATGGAAGCACCGGCTCAGACAGTCCTGCCGATGTGAAACGTTGCCAGGCTCCGTCGACGACATCAGCACCGCTGCGCTCCATCTCGGCGCACAACAGCTCCACAGCCCGCAGGGGCATATAGTCGTCGCTGTCGGCATGCATGATACATTCGCCTGTTGCGGCAGCAATGGCCACGGCACGCGTAGCCCCCACTCCGCGGTTCACCTCATTGTCTATTATGCGCACCTGCCGCGCACGGTCAGGATAACGTTCTATGACTGAGCGCAAGATGCTTATGCTGCGGTCTGGAGTACAGTCGTTTACAAACACATACTCCATGTCGCGATGTGTCTGCTCGAACAGCGAAACAGCACAACGCTCAATATACTTTTCCACCCCGTAGACGGGCACAAGCACTGATACCTTCATAAAATCTCTTGCGTTAAGCGTTAAACCAACCTTACAGCCACACCGTTATCCTCACAGGCTGCTGCCGTTTATCCCAGCAGATAGCCTGCAAGCAGAATGCCGTTATATGCCCAAAGCCACAGCGTAAGCACAACGAGCAGCACGCGCAGCCATGTTCTGAATCTTCCGTTCTCGGCCTGTTTCACCACAAATGCCATTGCCATAGGCATTACAAACAGCCAGTGGGCACCCATTATATACACTTCGTTGATGCCGAAGCCAAGTCCCATGTGCAGGAACATGTCGAAAGCAAAGCCGCCCAAAGCCATCCAAAGGAAGCGCGAACGGCGTCCGCACCATATTCCGCCGATAAACAGCAGAACAATGACAGCCTCAACCACGTAGTTGATAATCCAGCTGTAAGGCACTATCACCGGCCTGCTGCGCAGCGTATCCTGCAGCAGATGCTGGTCGTGCAGCTGTATAGACTCGCCAAAAAGGTTCTCAACAGCCGTTTCCGAGCGCGAAGTAGAAATGTCTGTCCACTTGATAAATTCGCCCTTGCCCATCGGCTTGCCGGTATGCTTGTTCCATGCCTTCTGGTGGTCTTTCACATATTTTGCCTTCACACGCTTGTTCATCTCCTTTGCAAAGGCTTTTTTTATCTCGGCACTGTCCTTCAGCGACGTTGTGTCGGCAAATGCATTGAACAGTTTCTGACGTGTCTCGGCACTCTTTTTCAGCCGTGCTTCGTGGCGTGCCTTTTCTTTAGGCAATACGAAAGTGCGGTATTCCCATCGTGCAAAAACCCATATAAGGGCTGAAGGCAGCAGCACGGCAAGCAGCAGATACTTGATGCGGAAGAACTTCTTTCCGTTGGTAAAGAGCGCATATATGAATATCTTCACGCCGTTGCTAAGCGTCACGCCGGCCGTAACAAAGAACAGCAGCACCGTCTGCCAGATGCTTAACCTTGTGCCGTTCTGCATTTTCAGGCCTGATATATACAACGCGAACACAAGCAGGAACATCGACACGCAGAAATGATCGGGCACTACGGCTGCTATCATGACATACGCAAACGAGAACAGCATGGCCGAAAGCACCGTGGCCTCAAAACGCCGTATCTTTATTATGTCGCGGAAGATGCGGAAGATGAATATAAACGAATAGAATGCAAAGAACAGGAGCGGAACAGCCACTATAAACTGCACAAGGTTTAGCCCTGTCATATCCATCAGCCAGCCGTCGAGCAAGGACAGCGGCCAGACCATGAACGAAAGGAACGGATGGCGGTAAACATTATAGTTGGCTTCCCAATATGTAACCATAGAATAGGTTATCGGGTCGAAGCCTGACACTACAAAGTTCTTTATAAATATATTCCAGTGCGCCCCGCCTGTATGCAGAAACGTATTGAAGGTCTTGCTTATCATCATTGCGTGCAGAGCAATCAGCACACATAGAGCGCAGACCGACGCGGCCATTTCCTCGCGCCTTATTTTAAACATTCTGAAAAATTTCTTCATATCGTTTGTTTATATTTTCTAAAATCCAAAATCCCTGACAGCCCAATGTCTCTCATTGCGTCAGCCAAGCATCAAGCCAATCCGTCAGGCATGCCGGTATATTCGCGGCAGTCTCACCGCCACGAAAGCGTCAAAGGCTATTTTCTGAAAGGCTTATAGTGACTTTCGTTGGCAAAGTCAAGCAGTTCGAAGTCGCCCCTGCTGTCGCCATAAGCCGCAAGCCAATAGCTATTACGACCGGGATAAAGCTGTATCAGGCGTCTCACTTTCTCTTCGCCATAGCAGTTTTTTGAGATAAAACGCCCCGTAACAACCCCATCGCGCTCCTCTATCATGGTGCCGATGACCGTCACGCCGTCAAGTCCGGCAAAGAACGGTTCCACCCAGTTGTTTATACTCGCGCTTACAATAACCACCTTGCAGCCTTCCTCAAGCACCTCGTTAATCTTCTGTATGCCCTTTGGCCGCAATAAAGAAATGTTCTCACTCGCAAAGCGCACGCACCATTTGTTGAACTCGTCGAGCTTCATCCCGCCGAAGCAATGGGCAAAGACTTTCTGCTTTACCTTCCAGTTGGGATAAAGGCCAAGCTTCATCAGCAACAGCAACGGCAGATAGCGCAGCATGCAAAGAAAGAAAGCCTTGTCGCCACGGACGAACCTTATAAACTCCAGAAGGGTGTCGCGGTTGGTCAGTGTGCCGTCGAAATCAAAGGCGTGTATCTTTAAAGAACTGTCCATAATCTAAATCACAAGAAATGCTTTATACGCTTAAATCAGCTATTGTCCTTACTTTATTACATATATCAGCACAAGGAACGTAAGCGCCCATAGCAGCACCACGCACTGCGTGAACCTGTCGCGGAGCATCATCTTTGTAGGGTCGCCGCTCCTCTTGTCAACAACGGTTATCTGTATGTAGCGCAACAGTCCGAGCAGCACGAAAACAGAAGTGAGATAAAGCAGGTCTGAATGGAAACGGTTTACCACCTCTGGCGACACGGTGTACATGATATAGCATACAAGCGTCACCGACGCCGTGATGGTTATTGCCTGATTTATGAAGGTAAGGTTATACCTTATAGTATTCTTTCTCGGCGGCTCTCCCGTCTCGTTCATGCGCAGCACATCGTCGCGTCGCTTGGCAAACGAGAGGAAAAGAGTGAGCAGGAAGGTCATCAGCACGAGCCACTTGCTCAGGGCTATGTCCGTGGCAAAACCTCCGGCAAGCACGCGCAGCACAAAGCCGAAAGCTATGATGCAGACATCTACAATGGCATACTGCTTCAGCTTAGAACAATAAAGGATGTTCAGAATATAATAAATAAGGATCACCAGTCCTACATTTATAACATGGCTGTATGTATCGAGCAGACACACTGTTCCAACCGACAGCAGAAACATTAGAGCCATAAGGGCCCAGGCACTCCTGACGCTTATGGCGCCCGATGCTATTGGACGCTTGCACTTAACGGGATGGCGGCGGTCGGCCTCAACGTCGATAATGTCGTTGAAGCAATAGACCGACGACGCAATGAAACTGAATGCAAAGAACGTTACGACCGATGCTCTTATGTCAGACGGGTCGAGCAGACTGCCGCCGAAGAACATGGGTATCATCACGAACACATTCTTTAGCCACTGGTGCGGACGTATCAGTTTTAACAGATTACTTTTCATTACTTCTCGTTTTTAATTTCATTTTGCCGACCAGGCCGAAGACTTGCTCTCCCAGCAGGGCCATATGCCTCAGGCCGCCCGGTCAGTGCCATGCATTATCAATATCCGTCACATGCCGTTGACCGCTATATGTTCTTCGGCAAGAATCCTATCACGAACGAAACAAGTCGGTGCAACAGCCACGCAAGTACAAGAGAAACGGCTATCATGATAAGAGCCGTAAGACAGTAACCCAGCTTGTAGGGGGTTATGTATTTCATGACAAACTGTATGTGGATGAGATAAAGCTCAAGGCTTACCGTGCCCACAAAGGCAAGTGCCCGGCAGATAATGGCGGGCGTATGGCACAGCAGCTTCACAAGCAGCAATATCATCGACACGGTGAGCGGAATGTAGACCATGCGCTCAAGGAACAACGGGAAACGACCTCGCCACGACTCCTCGAACTCCACACACATGGCCAGACTCATGACAAAAATCAGCAGCACGAGCCACAGCGACGAGCCGTCGAGGCTGCGTCCGCCCTTTACGAGCGCGCCGCAGTTGATGCCGATAAGAAATATAGGTATGCGGCTGAAGAATATCTCCACATGCCCTACAGCCTTATGCACAGGCGGATAATACTGCACCATGACGGCAAGCACCATAGCGGCCACCGCAAGCCAACGGTATTCGGGATGCTTCTCTATGAGTTTCATGTATGCCGGGGCAAAGGTGTACATCATCATTATGGCAGGGATAAACCAGAACGTCAGGTCATCGATGCGCCAGAAGCTCCAGTTTATCAGGATGTTTGCAACGAGGTCGGGCACGTTGCGGCTGTAGCCTCCGCCGGGAGTGTTGATAAACGCCGGAATGTAATACAGGCAGGCCATAAGTATCCATGCCGGATAGATGCGTATGTAGCGGCGCCAGAAAAAGTTTTTCAGCGTTGGCTTCTTGCTCCATGCATACCACAGGCCTATGCCGCTGAGGAAGAGGAACATGTCAACGCCCACGTTTCCGCATCTCACAAAGCCGTACATCGGATTGCTCTTGGGCATCCACACATGGAACAGCATGACAAATATCATGGCCAGTCCCATCAGTTCGCTGCGATAGCGGCTTATGTCCGAAAGGTTTATGGCTTTTATCATATCTTCAGCTTTGGTTTTGGAATATAGCGGAACATCAGCTTAAACAGCCATGCCAGAAGTATCGACGCAACGATATACGTGATCAGTCCGGTGTAGATGTATCCGCGGTAAGACATCTTTATAATTATCTCGCGCGTGATGGGGTGCATCACGAACAGCGCCGACGATATGGCACCGAACCATACGCACGGGGCAAGCGCCTTGTCGGGTATCAGCTTCATAGTGGCAACGGCTCCGGTTACTATGAACAGAGGCACAAACAGCCACGACCAGAAATAGAAGCTGCCTATGAACACGATGAATGCCGACACCACTACTATGGTGAGATTTATTGGCAAAGGCAGGTTGCGGCCGTGGCGGGCATAGAGTATGCCGGCACCAAAGGGCAGCATACCGCCAATAAAGTTGTAGCGTATGCGGTTGAGAATCTCGCCTCCCTCATCGACCGACGGCGGAAAAAATGCCTGGACAGCCGTGCACAGCACTATCAGAGCCAGCGTAACAGCCGAACTGCGGCGATAGAGCACAAGGCGGTAGACGATGTAGAGCTGAAGCATGAGTCCGAAATACCAGTAAGGCCCGGGCTTTATGATGTGGTCGGGGTCGGGCATCAGGTTGATATACATCAGCAGCTGGGCTATGACGCGGCCTACGGTGTAGCCGTGATAGCCGTGCGGATGGAGATAGCTCACCACGGCAAAACCTATATAGCCAAGGAACATAAGGCGCAGCAGCTTGGCATAATGGAAGCCGATGAAGGGCAGCGCCCTTACTCTCGTCGGCGTGCTGCGCTCATACTTGTAGACGAGGCCGAAGCCGCTGATAAACAGAAACACGGGCACTCCGTAGTGTCCGAAGAACGACATAACGTGTATAAACAGGTTGTCGTCGAGCGTCAGCATGCGCTCAAGCAGCTGTCTCGGCTTAGATGCCGTGAAGGTGTATTCGTTCTCCTTTACGGCAAAGCCCAGAAAGTGGCAGTAGTTGTGAAGAATTATTCCCAGTATGGCTATGCCCCTGAGGGCTTTCGACTCAGCCATGCTCAGCAGTTCTTTTTTCATTGTCTTAAGTTATTTTTGTCACGGCGCCATAGCCGCGCGGCCCGCATCTCACCGGTTGCGGCGGCCTGCGCGTCAGTCTTCAACGCCGAGTTTGTCATAGTCGGTAGTGTTCTTTAACATTCTTGGTCTCTTTTCGTTATACCCGTCGCTCAGTACGTTCAGGTCGTCGCGATAATGGGGCGAGCTTATGCCGCCCAGATACAGCAGCAGATGCGGCAGCGCATCGGTCATGTAGCGGCGGTCTTTGGCCTTCACGATGTCGTTGAACAGCGACGGATGACCAACCATAAAGCTGTGTGAGCACCATATCCAGAACGGAATGTCGAACTCCTCGCGTGCCAGGCGCGCCGTTATCTCGGTAGAGTGCATGCGGCCGTAGAAGTGGACGTCGCCCTCATAGCACTCCTCGCCATGGTCGGGCACATACACCACGATGGCATCTTCGTCCTCAAAGCGCTTTATTATCTGGTCGACAATCGAGTCGTTATACAATATTGCGTTGTCGTAGTCGGCAAGCACGCGCAGCTCTTTTTGCTTGAGCTCGGGCCTGTCGTAGTCTTCCGGATTAAAGTGTCTGCGGTCTCTCGGGAAGCGCGTGCGATAGTCAACGTGCTGCCCCTTCAGATGGAATATTATCAGATTGTTCTCTCCGTTGTTGCGCTGCAGCCTGTCATAGTCGCCCAGCAGTCCGTCGTCGTACCGGTAAAGCCGCGTGTTGCGCGTGTCGAACATGGCGTGGCTCAGCTGCGGATTGTTCAGGAAGAAGCCGCCGCTGAAGTCGTAGACAGCCTCCTTAGCCTGAGGCAGAAACTGGTTGGTAAGGAACGTTACATGATATCCTGCCTTGCGGAACAGCTCGGGGAACAGCGGATAGTCGCACCATTCGCCCTTGTCGCCCACTGTATAGAGCGAGAAGAGAGCCTTGAACACAAAGCTCGTAAGATTCCACGGCGCCACAACGTCGCTGAACGGTATCAGCTCGCCCTTCTGAGCGCGTGCCTCCTGTCTTGGCGTGGTGTCTTTATGGTATCCGTACAATCCGGCATGATGACGGTTGTAGCTCTCGCCTATTATCAGTACGATATTCTTGCTGCGGAACGAGCAGCTGTCCACCTTTGCCTTGTCGATATTTTCCACCAGGGTCTTCACCTGCTTGGCCGTAAGTTCGTTGGCATATATGCTGAACATAAGGCGGTAGCCGGGCAGATACAGCTGGGCCTTCTCCTTCTTGGTAAGTTCATGCTCCACCTGCCCTATGTTGTCGTAGGACATCAGGCGCACAAAGGCCGTCTTGTCGGCAAAACACTTGACCGTGCTGACCACGAACATCACAAGGAACAGCAGTCCGAGCCACGGCTCAGCCATGCGCCACCATCCGGGCACGCCTAAAGCCATGCCGGTCTTGGCCTCCAACCAGGCCTTGCACTTGGGGCGGTTGTGCCATATCAGCACCCATGCCACATGGGCAAGCAGCACGAGCAGCACCCAGCCCAGACGGCTGAACACCACAGAGCCCGTGAGATACGACTCGAGAAACTCTGCCGCCTCGCGGCTGTCGGTCTCGCCCACGAGCAGCAGCATCGTGGGAGTTATCGTCGTGTCGAACTTCACGAAGCAATAGACGTCGACAAGCACTATCATGTAAAAGAATACGTAGATAAAACGCTTCAGCCACTTGGCCACGCTGCGCGGCAAGAGCCACAGCACAACGCAGATTATGCTCACATCGAAGAACAGCTCGTAGGGCGCAAGCGGCCATGCGTGATATCCGCGCTTGTCGGGCACTACGGCATAAGTGCACACGATGCCGAGCACATACATGAATACAAAGAAAGCGGCATTGCCTTTTATCGGCTTGAAGATATTGGTGAACACACGTCCTGCCAGATTCAGTATTTTCATCAAATTCTAAATATTTTTGGCAAAATTACATCTTTTTATTGTATCTGCAATGCAAATGCACCGCAAATCGAATGCGGCAAAGATAAATCACACATATTTTATTATATATAGATACGTTTTATGCGCAAAAGAATGGAACGCAACGGCGTAAAAACTAAAAAAAACATAAAAAATGTTTTGTAATGTAACGTAAACATTGTACCTTTGCGATTTCTTTAAAACAAATAACATTTCAGAATAACAACAAATCAGAACAAATGGAACCTTTTGCATTCAGGCCGCGCCTGCTGTCAACGCTGAAAAGCTATAACCGCAAGACGCTGATGGCAGACATCATGGCCGGAGTAATAGTAGGCATTGTGGCCCTGCCGCTCGCCATAGCCTTCGGTATAGCGTCGGGCGTAACTCCCGAGCAGGGCATAATAACCGCCATCGTGGCCGGACTTATCGTGTCGGTGTTTGGCGGAAGCAAGGTGCAGATAGGCGGACCCACGGGCGCCTTCATCATCATCATCTACGGCATAATACAGCAGTACGGTATGGAGGGTCTTGCCATAGCCACGCTCATGGCCGGCGCATTCCTCATCCTGTTCGGCCTGCTGCGCCTCGGAGTAATCATCAAGTATATACCCTACCCCATAATCGTGGGCTTCACGAGCGGAATAGCCGTAACCATATTCACCACGCAGATAAAAGACCTGCTGGGCCTTAGCATAACAGATGTGCCTGCCGACTTCATCGAGAAGTGGGGCGCCTACGCCGCCAACATAAGCACCATTGACATGTGGAGCGCCATTATCGGCGTGGCAAGCGTGCTGCTGATAGCCGTAACGCCGCGCTTCAGCAAGAAGATTCCCGGCTCGCTGATAGCCATAATCGTGATGACGGTGGCGGCGCTGCTGCTGAAAAACTTTGCCGGCGTGACGTCGATAGAGACCATTGGCGACAGATTCTCGATTAGCAGCGAACTGCCTGACGCACAGGTGCCGCAGATGACATGGGAGACGATAAAGAGTCTCGTGTCGCCGGCATTCACCATAGCCATACTGGGAGCCATAGAGTCGCTGCTGTCGGCAACAGTGGCAGACGGTGTAACTGGCGACCATCACGACTCTAACACCGAGCTTATAGCCCAGGGCATTGCCAACTTGGCATCGCCGCTGTTTGGCGGAATACCGGCAACGGGAGCCATAGCGCGCACGATGACCAACATCAACAACGGCGGACGCACGCCCGTGGCGGGCATCATACACGCTGCCGTGCTCATGCTGATATTCCTGTTCCTCATGCCGCTGGCGCAGTATATCCCCATGGCCTGCCTGGCCGGAGTGCTGGTGATAGTGTCATACGGCATGTCGGGATGGCGCTCGTTCACAGAGCTTATGAAGAATCCCAAGAGCGATGTGGCAGTGCTGCTGATAACGTTCTTCCTCACCATAATATTCGACCTCACCATAGCCATCGAGGTGGGCCTGCTCATAGCCTGCCTGCTGTTTATGAAGCGCATGGCCGAAACCACTGACGTAAAGGTGATTATGGACGAGATTGACCCCAACGACGAGCTTGACATCGAGCAGGGTAACCTTGAGCACCTCACTATACCCAAAGGCGTGGAGGTGTACGAGATTAATGGTCCTTACTTCTTCGGAGCCGGAAACAAGTTTGAGGAGGTGATGGCTGTGTTCGGCGACCGTCCTGTTGTGAGGGTGATACGCATGAGGAAGGTGCCCTTTGTCGACTCTACGGGAATACACAACCTGAAGAATCTCTGCATAATGAGCCGCAAGGAAGGCATCGAGATAGTGCTGTCGGGCGTAAACAGCAATGTCCGGGCCGTACTCGAAAGGTCTGGCTTCAACGAGCTTATAGGCAAGGAGAACATCTGCGACCACATAAGCACTGCTCTTAAACGTTCAAAAGAGATTATCGGAGAGAACGCGTAAGTGAAAGTGAAAAACGAACAGTGAAAAGTGAAAAATCCAAATGTTTTGTGGCTTCTGATCAACCACTCAGCATTTAGATTTTTCACTTTTATTTTTTAATTTTTCATTGCGCTCTACGCCTGTTTTTTCAATTAAGTTCTGATAATGCAACCTTAATATCTTCGCTTTCGTAACCGGACATAGGAAGTAAGCGGATTGAAAAATTCTAATACTATATTCCGGCAGATTAATTTTATTAATTGTCTGTAACCACGGAAGCAACAAGACTATTGTTCTGTCGGATATGCTATCCGACAGCATTAAGTATCAGGATCTGTGATCCGAAATTCATACCTATTAATCAAAAAAAATAGGAAGCAAGTGGATTGAAAATCCTGATACGCCATTCCGGCAGATTACAAATCAGCCGGAACAATAGTCTTGCTGCTACATATCCATAAGCACGGAAGCAACAAGGCTATTGTTCTGTCGGATATGCACGTGTTGTTGAGCGCAGCGAAAAATTCGACAGCATTAAGTATCAGGATCTGTGATCCGAAATTCATACCTATTAATCAAAAAAATAGGAAACAAGCGGATTGAAAATCCTGATACTATATTCCGGCAGATTGAAAATCAGCCGGCACATTAGCTTTGTTGGTATATGCCGTTTGTTTTTAAGCCACAAGACATTTGACTTTAACTTCTTTAACTACTCTAACTCCTTTAACTACTAAAATAAACTTTTAACCTCTCCAGAATTGCCATGTTCATCACGAAACCGTGGTTTTGTGCGAAAAATTGCACAAAATCGACATTTTTGGTAAAGTATTGATATATCGGCTTTTACCAAGATTACAAAACAAAAAGGCAATAGTTAAAAAACATTACTCGGCCACTTTTCACCCGTAAACGATAGGTTTAGCATCACAAAAGCATACGTTTACGACATTAAAAGCAGGCATTTGTGAACTAAAAAGGGCTGATTTTGATGTTGAAAACAGGCATAAAAACAAACGTATGTTAAAGAAACGTGGTATCAAGGCTATTATCTTTAACATACGTTATAAGTTGATTTTCTAGAATGAAAAATATTTTTGTCCTGAGTTTTTACCTATTTCATGCTGTGTTTTAACAATTAGCAATGCAATAAGAACAATGTCAGAATTACGGAAAAATAGCTCCGATATGTTATCCACCGACTTAAACTTTAGGAGCATACAGACCGTTGTCGCTGATATAGCGGGCCACGCTGTCGGGCACAAGACCGTTTATCGGACGGCCGGCGGCAATGAACTGCCTTACCTGCGTGCTGCTGATGTCTATCAGACGGGTGTCTACAAGGCTGACTCCTTCGGGCAGCGACGCTGCGTCTACGGCAGAACCGCCGCGGGGATATATCACTATGCGATAATGGCTGAGGATGTCGCGCCAGGCATACCACTCGCTGAAGCGCTCCCAGTTGTCGGCACCTATGAGCAGGACGAACCGGCGGTCGGGATAGTCGCGGCTCATCGACTGAAGGGTGTGCCACATATACGACGGACGGGGCATGCGAAACTCATAGTCGGAGGCATGCATGCGCGGCTCGCCTTCGAGCGCAAGCTCTACCATCTTTAGGCGCAGGTCGTCGTCAAGCAGGTCGGCAGCACGCTTAAACGGGTTCTGCGGCGACACGACAAACCATATTTCATCGAGCCCTGCACTCGCCAAAAGCAGGCGCGCCAGCTCTACGTGTCCGTTGTGTATGGGGTTGAAAGAGCCCCCGAAGATGCCGGTGGTGATCATTTTATTATTTTAGGAGTTAAAGGAGTTAGAGTAGTTAAAGTCAAATGCTTTGTGGCTTATTGTCAAACATCAATCTTTGGGTTTTCAAAACTATGGTATGTAACAGCAAGACTAATGTGCCGGCTGATTTATAATCTGCCGGAATTAAGTATAAGGATTTTCAATCCGATTACTTCCTATTTTTTGATTAAAAGGTATGAGTATCGGATTAAAAATCCTGATATTCAATGCTGTCGAATTTTTCGCTGCGCTCAACAACACGTGCATATCCGACAGAACATTAGCTTTGCTGTTTCGAAACAAAGATAGGAGTTTGTATCACCACAAGGCATTTGGATTTTTCACTTTTAACTTTTAGTTTTTTACTTTCGTAAGACGTTATTCACTTAACCGAGCAGAAAGTCTTTAACTATCTTCAGCGCCTCGGCCTTGGCTTTGTCCAGGTCGTCGTTGATAACCACCTTGTCAAACTTCGGGGCGAAGGTAAGCTCGAACGACGCACGGGCTATGCGGTCTTCTATCACTTCCGGGGCGTCGGTGCCGCGTCCTGTCAGACGATTGCGCAGCTCCTCTATCGACGGCGGCTGGATGAACACGCTGAGAGCACGGTCGCCATAATAGTTCTTTATATTGCATCCGCCCTTCACGTCCACGTCAAAGACAACGTTCTCGCCTTTTTCGAGCTGTGCCTCAACCTGCTGCTTCAGCGTGCCGTAGTAGCGGTCTTTATATACTTCCTCATACTCGAGGAACTCGTCGTTGTCTATCCGGCGTCTGAAC
>UMFT01016174.1_pt1 | contig 31902 bp, 36 predicted proteins | sample 1965081 | NCBI WGS metagenome assembly UMFT01 (sample SAMEA4836053, study PRJEB28245) | human gut metagenome | biome: gut microbiome; material: fecal sample | place: Denmark | collected 2008
TTGTTTGATATTTTGTAAATAAATTGTAAATCGCAAGTAAAAAAATAAGGGTGGCAATTGCCACCCTTATTTTCAATTATAAAATTCATCAATGAGAATTTACAGAATTGCGTAATGTGTTTTTAAATCATTAAAATAACTATACTTTATATAGTTTTCTTTTTGTAATCTACCAACTACAATTCCAGGATCCACCCCAATTTCTTTTGCAAAGTTAAGAATATCATTTTTATAAAATCTATTTGCGTTTATAAAATCGACAAATTTATTTGGTGGAATGAGTATATCTCTTGCAAAAATATCTGCAGCTTTTTCTTCTTCCACACTTGTTCTTCCTTGTGTATTTATATGTCCTTCAATAATATGGTACACTTCATGAAATAAGCTGAACCAAAACTTATCCGCATCTTTTCCTCTTACAGTTAACCCTAATACAATATGTTTATTATCCACGAACGATGCCCCATGCAAAAAAGAACCACCTATATGAGGCAAAAAAACTATTGCAATTCCACATGAAGCTAATAGCAATCTCAGTCTTCCACAAAACACATCTGGTTTTAGTATTGTCATTTGTCTAATTGCCTCCACCGAGTTTTCTAATTTTTTTATATTTATAGAGTCTGTTTCTATCTTTCTTGCTTCTATTTTTGCTTTTTGTGACCAAGCTGCCAAAGCATAATCACTTGTTGAATTTTCCCCATTAGTCCTATAAGCTATTCCTGGTATAGATAAATCATCTAATATATTTAGCTTTGCGACCTCAAAAAAATTTCTCAAAGCTTTTGTTTTTTCTTCTATTGTTAGAGCCTTTGGTACCCATTCCAACTGCGCCATCTTAGAATATGGAAATTTCTTCGTTATTTCTTCGTCGTTTTCTAAAGCCAATTCATGTTCAACTCTTACTAATTTTTCGCGATAGATTCTTTCTAAATTACTCCAAAAACTTGCTGGGATACCAAAAACATCTTCTAACCTTAAAGCCATTTCTATGGTAAGTTCTACTTTACCATTAATTAAATTGCTAATGTGCTTTTCAGACATATCCATTCTTTGAGCAAATTCTTTTTGTGTCATTCCTCTATTTTCTAATTGCTCACGTATGGTTTCACCTGGGGGAATAGCTATAAAATTTTTACTACAAATCATGTTACTACCTCCTTTTATTACACCTTGCTAATGATAATCTTTGATTTCCATTATTGTTGCAATTTGTACAGTTCCATTTTCTACAGTAAAAATCAACCTATATGGATGAACTAAATCCATAGCATACTCACCTTGTCTATTTCCGTTTAATGGATGGCATCTTCCTATTTCACATTTTACAAGGTATTCTACTGCATCTATTGCTCTAATTTCGCCAATTCTTTGCGCAATCTTACTTGCCATATCTCTTCCGTAACTACACACAGCTGTTTTGTAATTTTCACATGTTTTTTCCAACTTTTTTGTCCTATAGTTAATTTCCAGTGATGACACCCCCTGTTTACCTCATAGGTCAATTATATTGTAGCACATTTTATTACTTTTGTCAATATTCTTTACCCACGAGTAAACCATAATATATTTTAGAATCATTCACTGTATATAGTATTCTACTCTAATAATTTTTCATACAATCCGCAGCGGTATTCCCTACAGATTGCCCTTAAGTCTTTATAAGACAGTCCAAGACGACCGTTTTCATCACCTTGTACCGCACCATAATCCATAGCCGCTTGCACGGCTTTTCTTGCCCAATCGGGCATATTGTCGTCCACATAATCGTAAATCATTGTTGTTTGTACTACAGCGACCAACTGTTGGTTGATGTTTTTTAAATCGGCAATTTCCGCCGCCTGTTTCTCTATTAGATTTTTTAATTCATTGTACTGCTCCATTGTTAAATCCTCACTTTCTTCGACTATACTCCAATCCGGTGTACAGAATTTTGTCCCCGGTAAATTACTGTTATAATAACTTTTTCTACAAACACCGCCGCCATTCGCAATAATGGTACTACCTCCGTTTGTGTTGCCCTCGATTGTTGTAAAATAATCGCCGTTTACGCTTGTAACAATTCCCGTATGTGTAAATGTTCCGTTGTGTTTGAATATAACAATATCGCCTACTTTTGGATTTGCATTTAATGTGAACAAATTTGCCATTGTAGGACAATACACATACGGATAATGTTTTAATAATTTTTGTGCATTATTTTTTCCAAACGCATTGACAAAACACCACGTTACAAAACACGCGCACCACGGTTGTCCTTGGTATTCGGGTTTAATGTCTCGCCAATACTTTGTGTAGTTGGCAGTACCGGCATTTGCTGTCTTGCTGTCTAATTGTGAATTACTTGACTTTTCCAAATAGCCAACCTCTGCATTGGCTATTTGTATCAATTTATCTATCACCGACATTATTACCACTCCTTTTCGTTATTTACTTCCGGTAAACCTGCGATTGATGTCAACAATGACAGCACACCTGCCAATGCCGCCGCTGACGCAACCATTACCCAGTTGACGTCACCCAGTACGGCGGCCGTACCGATTGTCGCAATCGCTGTCTGTGCAATCGTCTTGATTGCTCTTATTCCTGCCGCTTTAAACCAATCTTTCATTTTTACATACCTCCTAAATTTTAAAATACTAAAAACCCAACATTTTAACAAAATAACCTATCAAACCGCCCACTATTGCCGTAATAATGGCGGTAACTACCGTTTCGTATCGCTTTGTAGGACGTTTTTCTATTTCGTCTACCCGTGATGTAATATCGTTTACGTCCTCACGCATTGCCTTAGTTTCCGTAGCTATGATGTGGACGCTTTCGGTCAGTTTTTCGATACCGTCAATTCTGTGGTGTGCTGACTTGGTGGACTGCTCTACGGCAGTCAGACGCTCCCACACTTCTTTTTCGTTTTCTGCCTCCATATCAGCCCTCCATAATTTCTTTTTTGTCGTCTTCTGTGATATATCCCGCTTTGACGAATATATCTAAATGTTTTTCTTTGTAAATGCCCATTTGATAGTATTTTTTTATCAATGTTTTATTCACCGTCAACACCTGCTTTCAGTTCCGCAATCTGCAACATCAGCATTGCATTAATTTCGTCCTGTGTCAGCTCACCGTTCATAATGGACTGAACGTGCTGTTTTAATTCTGTCATACTGTTGTATGTTTCCGCCTGTATCTGTGACAGCTGTTCTGATGTCGGCTGTTTAAATGTGATGCTCGTATGCTGAATTTTTGCGATTTCTGTGTCCATATCGAAATTGTCGTCAGTTTCGGCGAATTTATCATTGATAATCCTGCGTTTTATACGCAATATATCGCTGTCGGCACGTATTCCGTACACGATACCGTCTATTTCGATACCGCGTTCATAGAAATACGCTGTTCCGTTTTTCATATAAAATTTGTACATAATGACCTCCTTAGCTCCATGCAACCGTATTACCTTCAGCCACACAACCTTCGTCCAGTCGACCTATTGAGCTTGCACTTGTGACATTGCCCGTTACAACCGACGAAGCGTTAGCTTCGATAACGTACAGATTTTCTAATGTGTTTGTTGCCGCAGATAATAGAATCACATTATCACGACAAAATGCCTTGTTTGCATAAATGATATTATATCCCTTAACTTCTGTACTATCTGTTGTTATAATAGACAGATTTTTAATATAATTGTTTGCAAATGTTGCTTCTACACCCAAATCAAAAGCGCAGTCACCTTCTTTTACCTTTAATCCAAAGAATGTATTGTCATTGCAGATACTTCTCAATTTGACTGCTATACACTCGTTCAAATCTAACGAAATAAATACATTATTGGCTGTATTACCTGCCAGTGTAATATTACCGATATCACTACTATTGAAAATATTATGATTACAAAGACTGTTGTTACCGCTGAAATATATTTCCCCTTGTGGTATGGTGTTATCTTCAAATACATTGTTTATAAATATCGACGCTGATACAGACATTAAATATCCCGAATCTGAATTATCGGTAGTCCATATATTTGTAAATTTATTGTTATCTACAAAAACTTTTGTAAATTTCATACATGCACCTATATTGGTTTTTGTTTTTAAGCACCAACCGTCAATAACATTGTTTGTAAATTTTGAACCACTGCACATAATGATATTACCAACGGTACTATCATCTTGATTTACATCATATACTTCGCCTAATACACAATTATCAACGATTGCGTTACTATTGCCAAATAAAATCATAGGATTAACAGATGTTTGAGTACAGGTGGTGTTATCCTCTTGGAAATTTATATTTTTTAACTTCGCCATAATACCCAAGAAGAATATAACTTGACGTGCGGCAGGATTGGTATTTTTAAACGTAATTGAACTACAGTAAGTACCGTCTAATGTAACTCGTATACCTACATTTAATATAGCATTATAATGACCGAACCCCGAAACAAGCCCACTGTCCTGTGTGTTTTCGTTAGTCAGTACACAATCACCCATGATATATACTACCGTGCCTCGTGTGGCTCTCGACAACGCCGCCTGTATTTTTAATTCGTCGTGGTCGCCGTCACACACGACAAATATTTGGTTTTTGGTGATGTCTGTAACTGTTTTATCAATTTCGGTGATTTTTGTTGTATTGGCAGTAATTTTTGATGTATTCGCGTTAATATCATCACGCAATACCGCCACACATTCATCATCATAACAAACAGCCGACTGTATTAATGTTTTCTGTTTACACGCATTTCCCGTCGGGTCACCGTTTGTATAAAAGTTATCCGATACAATTCGGAATGAAATTGATTTAATTTCTTTGGTTACAGGGATTTCAATTTTAAATTTTGTTGTTTTATACGTTTCTGATGTGCCGTTTATCGTGATTGTTTTATCACCTGTATCGGTTGCTGTGTAATATGACTGTCCGAACCTTTCTGTTGTTGTATCAGTGTATGTAATCAATACGTCTGTTTCGCCTATATTCAAACCGCCGATGTCGCAACCGTCCCCTGCTATATGACGTGACGCCACATTGAATGTCAATTCTAATGCGGTTTCCGTTTTCGGTTTACGGCGGAAATTATCAACAACAAAATTGTGATACAAATACGTTCCGTTTTCAAACGAACCCGAATATGACAAATACTGTACACCGCTGTCGTCAGTGACTAATTTGTTGTCACTGTTGACGTATTTAGATAAATCATAAAACAGGTTATCCGTTGTCAGTTCAGTATTTATCTCTGATATTTTCGCTTTCAACTCGTTGTCCGCCGCCTGTCGGTCCGAAATTTCAGTACTGATTTTTTCAGTCAGTGAATGTTCTGCGTCCTCTCTGTCCGAAATTTCAGTTGTCAGTTTTGTTGCAATTTCATTGACCGCTTCCAAAAATGAATTTTTATTGTCTGTTTTTAATGCTCTCAAATCTTTGATACCGTCAAATTTCAGTTGACCCGCATACATTTCGGCAACTTCGGCTTTCATATATGTTACCGCTATCTTTGCAACATTTCCCGCCTCTGGTTGCTCTGTAACTTCCAGTCCGAGTTTACCTGTATATTGGTCATAGAGCAAATTAACCCACTTTTCGCCTTCTTCGCCCTTTTCCGCAGAAAAAGAAGCTGAAATCGGCTCTGTTTGTATCGCTGCATTCCCGTCCAAAAAGATTTTAGTCTGCACCGCCAAACTGTTTATCGTTATTGTGCCGTCACCGTATGACGTGTTAATGTCTATAGATAAATCCGATTTTTCCAAACTGTGCGTTATTGTATGGACAACATCTGTTTCCTTGCCATATAAATCGGTTTTATCAGCTTTCTCGCCGTTCAGTATATCGTCGGCGTTTGTTCTGTTTGTCTGTTCGGTTAAAATTTGCTCTCGCAATTCGCTGTCGCCGACCCGCCTGTTTTTCGCCTCTGCGTCAATATTCCCTTGCAACGTTTGGTCAGCATTTTCCCTGTCGGTTGCTTCGCTACTGATATTACGTTGCAGTTCATTATCCGCCGCCTGTCGTATTGTTACTTCGTTGCTTATGCGACTGCTTAACGAACTATCCGCACTTTCCCTCGCCGTTTTTTCGGCGGCGATTTGGTTCGCCAAACCTACATCAGCGTTGGTGCGTTGCGTTATTTCTGTGTCCAATTTGTCAGACAGTGTGTTGTGGTCGGTTTGAATTGTCGTGAAATTATCACGAACAATTTTCCACCATTTCGATAAAAACGTCTTTCCGTCAAAATTAAAATTTAATTTCATTTTATCATTCCTTTCTAATCGTAATTGATTGGGATTTCATTAAAAAAACACGCCGTAAGCGTGCTATGGTGGTATTCGTCTGTACATTGTGTCACCTCATTTTTTGTACGAAAAAAGCACGCCGTAAGACGTGCTTTAATGTTTATTTGTTACTTTCTCGTTTTTTTATTTCCAATTCTACATTATCCATATCCTTACTGTTTGCAAGTTGTCTGTCGATACTTTTAATACTTTCAGCAGTATTATTAGATTTATCTGCAATATTGGATATGTACTTTTCTTGTTCTTCTAATTGTTCTAACTGTTTTTTTGTTGACTGCAATTCTTCATCACTTAATGATTCATAACCTGTTTTCCAATTCTTCTGATTGTCCGACAGTTCGTTTCCAAAACTTGCTCCATACATCAGTCTGTCAATTTGACCTACTTCAATAGATATAATTTTATCTTCATCACCGCAATCAAACGGAACTCCAACGGCTACACCGTATATATTATTGGTGTCGGGATAATCATATATTTCATCGACTGTCGAAATATCTAATTTTTTATATCTGCCATTAGGCTTTTTTTCATAAATTTCAGTCTGATTTTGAATATTATCAGAAATGGATTGTTTATAAATTTGTTTAAACTCATTTAACGTACTTTCAGCAGTTATATTTCCTTTTTTCAGTTGGTATCGTGAATGATTAACGTCATTGCTCGGACAACTTTTTGTATGTTGTACGTCCACAGACATATATTCTACCTTTTTATTTAGGTATGTAATATGAAGATTATCCTCATATTCACTATAATTCATTTCTTCTTTAGGTGTTCCCAAAGCCTCATCGACTTCTTCCTTTGTATCGCCTACGGATATTGTTTTCCCTGTCGAAGTATCATATATTGACACTTCATTTGAGGATACCGAACCACAAGCACATAAACAACCTATGGCGAATATCATTACAATCAAAGATAAATATTTTTTCATATGTAAACAACCCTTTCTTACTTCAATAATGGCTGTATCTCGTCTACAAATTGGTCGTATGGGATAACTTCGTCAGAGTCCATAACTGTTGTTTTGCCTGTATAAATCACATTATCGCCGCTTACGGCTTTAAATGTTTTTGTATCGTAGTCGTAGTCAAATTTATATCCTGCGTCTTGAATTTTAGTCGCCACAAAATTAATCAACGCATAGTATACACCGTCTTTTTGAGTAATGAAAGCAGAGTCGTTTATATACTCTGTCGGTGGAGTGTATTTACTTGTAACTGCCATATTATCATCTTCTTTCTTTTCTGATATTGTGGCGGTGCTTGTTTGGTTATCATACTGTACGTCTTTTCCTAATGCTTCACTCACTACCCTTATCGGCAAGTATGTTGTATCATTGTATAGGAAATTATCGGCTTGTACTTCTTTACCGTCTACAACAACTTTGATTGTATTCGGTAAAACATTTATATTCTGCCATACGTCAGCCGCGTATGCTCCCGCACACGATATAACACCCATAACGAGCATACCGCATATAAAACTTTTCATATTCCCTTTCATAAAAAATACCTCCTTTGTAATACCTAAATTGTACCACAAAGGAAGATTTTTGTAAATATTTTTATGAAATATCTGTTATAAGTCCGCCCGAAACCGTTACAGTTTTTCCGTCTGCCGTTTGAAATGTTCCGCTTGCTCCTTGTTCAAACTTCCACTTATTTTTGCCGACTGTCGTGCCATTTCCCGAACTAAGTATGTCTAATCCATACGTTCTTAACAAAATTCCCGATATAGTGTTGTATATCTGAAAAATACACTTATTATTGTAGTATAAATTAAAATCAGTATATCTCATATCGTTGCTACTCGGTGCATTACACCACAAGCCGTATTTATTGCCGTCTGCGTCGTAACTTTGGATACCGTTTTTGTCTATAACGGTTCTTGCGTTTTTATCTGTGCCTGTGGCAAATACACCTGTTATAGTAACATTACCGTCATCGTCCATTTCAATGGTTTTCTCCGACAACTGATTGAATATCTGAAAAACGAACGCACCGTCCATATTTCCGAGGTTTATTCTTCGTCTGCCCTTATTATCTTCGATATATAGCAAATCACCGTCTAACAGCAGTTTTTTGTTATCTGATTCAACGGGATTTTGGGTGCTGTTTACTGTACCGTGGAAGTAGCTTGTTTTCAGCTTATTCGCTCTGCCCGAATTTTTCTGAATAGTTTTTATCAGCTTGCCCATATACCACGCGCGGTAATACGCATTAGCCAATGTAGGCTGACCGATTGTAACTGACGGCTGTTTTGCGCTGTATGGGTAATACGTCATTGATACAATTCGCTGTTTATGTTCGATATTATCTTCAAAAACGTGTACTGTATCACCCAAAGAGATTTTATAAAAATCACCGTACTCGGCAAGTTTACTCAAATCAACCACGTCACCTGTGATTGTCAGTTGAGGGCGGTCAAGTCTGAAATCGTTACCCTCGCCCTTTAAGTCCCACTCACCAAACGCCTTTAGCTTTTCGGGGTCATCGTAATCGCTGTAATCCCTATACGCCTCACGAATACCGTACTTTTCGATACCCTCTTTACTGTCAATGTACGGCTTGCCGCCGTTTACAGATGAAATCGTCAAATCGTCCTTGCCGTACATATACAGTCTTGTCGTCAGCTCTTGTGTGTTTCTCTCGACTGAAAGACTTGTCATATTCTTTTTTATTGACATTCTCACGCCGTTATCCTTACCGATACGCTCCACAACCGCAAATCGGTAATTGTCATAATATATTTCACCTCTGCCGTAAGCCTCTATGACGTTTTGAATCACGTCATAAGTATTTATCTTATCAGTCGGGTAAAAGTCGATTTTAACGCCGTCTGCGCCTATTCTCGTCATACCCATTTCCTTAAGTTCACTGTCGGGTATAAGCTCAAACTTTGTATCGGCTATCGCAAGTTTTATTACGTCGTATGGGTCAACACCAATCGTTGATTTTGTCACGTCCGTATCGTTGCCGATTGTCGGCAAGTGATGATGAAGTGCGTCATCATAGAATATTCGGTTAGCTTTCACCGTCATAATTCTTGAACCGCTGTAATCTCGCTTTACAAATGTAATACGGTATGCTTGTCCTTCAACCGATACTATACGATTTTCTTTTATAAGCTCCGATTTTTCGTCTTTCATAGGGTATTTAAAAGAAACTGTGTGCGTTTCCTGCAATCCCTCGAACACCGCCACTTCATACGCTTTGTTAAGATACGCAAGGCAACCGCCTGTGAAGTCTGTTTCGTTCCATTCGTGTAATTTAAAAGCCATATTATTCGCTCCATTTCATATTATCAAAATCTACGTCGTACAAAAATTTAGGCGTGTAATTTATCTGTACAACTCCACCGCCTGTTACTGTTATTGTGTTATCCAACCCCGGGACAAGTTCAAAGAAATCGCCCGATATATCCGTCATAAGGCTTGTATTTCCGCTGTAAGCTATCTCTTTTTCGCAGTCGATAACTATGTCGCCTGTGTAATTAACAGTGATACTCTTACCGTTATTGCTTATGGTAAACGGATTTTTTGCACCCGTTACAGTTATAATAGGTTTGACGTGTACATCACCGATATTCGGTATGTTTTTGTATGTGCCATTACCGTTTAATGTTAAATATTCATCTTGACCTATCGGAATTTCTGTATCAAGCGTCGTATATGTATCAAGGCAAGGTCCGTTCAGCGCGTCAAATATAAGCTCCGAAAAAGGCTCTGCCTTATACGTCACTGACAAAACGGCTTTTCTGCCGTCGTGTTCGGGTGTATATGACACGCTGTCCATTACCCTTACATTCCATTTAACAAACGGCATATCGTTAAAAATAAGCGTGCCTTTGCCCTTAAACCAACGGCTTATAGCGGTTAGCTTTTTGTTTAATTCTTCGGTACTGTCCGCACCGATGTTAAAATCAATCTGAAATTTTCGTGTATTGAAATATTCGTGACCCGACACGTCAGTAAAATCATATTCACCGTCTGTTTCGTCGGCACTTACGGTAAACTCCTTTACCTGTGGAAATATGGGACGGTCCTTTGTTCTGACCGTCACTCGCTTAAAATCCGTTGTATTTTTGCCGTTAAATTCAAAACCGTTACGCATATCTTTCCTCCTATAATCCTACGTATTTGTTCAATGCATCTTGTTTTTCTTCCGGTGTCATTTGCATGAAGTTATTTATGATCTTCCTGTTGTCGCTCATTGAATTATTTTCAATTTTGAAACTATCGAATTTGTCAAGCATTCGACTTAGCAAACTTTCTATATTACCGCCTGTCGCCGAAACCTTATCGGTTATTGTTGCCACGTATGCAGATATGTTGATGTCGGCATTTTGCAATCCTGTAAGAATGTTTTTCTTGCCGTCCTCCATTTGCTTGTATTCAGCCTCAAGACTTTCAATAGTGGCATTATTCTTTTTCTGTAGTTGGTACAATTCTTCATCACGTTGCAACTGTTTCATTTGTTCCTGCAACTCTTTGTACTTCTGTTGCCCCTTATCAGTAACTGAATTTGCGTACACATCAAGTTGCGCCTGTACCTCTGACATATCGGTTTTGCGATCCTGTACGTCCCAACCGTCACGAAGTTCTTGCTCTTGCTTTGAAAATTCATCTTTGACATTTGAAATATAGTCTTGTTGCTTTTGGAGCAGTTCGTCAACCGCACTTGATTGTGACTTGTACAGTTCCATACTGTACTTGTTTGTGTCGTCAATAAATTCCTCAAAACTGATTTTACCCGCATTGTAAAACTCTTTTACTCGGTCAATTTTGCGTTTTAGAAAATCTTCCTCACTGTCACCGTACTTATCCCAATCATCATATGTACTTCTTAACTCCTGCCAAGTGTCTGCGTCCTTTTGCCATGCCGAATACTCGTCAGCATTCTTTTTAGCCACTGCGTCATAACGTTTTTCTTCAAGTGCCTGCTTTTCCTCGACGTATTTTTGATAATTAATAACGTCATTCGCATAAAATTCTTCAAGACGTTCCGACTCTCTGTCGATACCTGCAATGTAGTCGTCTATCGACATACTGTGATACTTCTGCTGATGTTCAAGCCAACTGTCCGAGTAGCTTTTCATATCGTCATAAAGCGTTTCGCCTGCGTCCGACACGTTGTCAACATAATCGTCCCAAGTGATTTTTGCGTCTTGTAAATCTTGATAATTTCTGTCTTTTATACGTTTGAAAGCGTCAAGCGGTGTGTCACCGTTATCGCCCCAATCGTTTATAGCACTGTGCTTTTCGAGGTATGCCTTTGACTGTTCGTTAAACTCTTGTGTCTGCTTCTGCATAATAGAGAATATTTGTTCCTCTATGTCGGCAATATCCTTGTCATTCGACTTGAATTTCTCTTGAAATTCTAACCACTTTTCAAGCTCTTGCGACGTTGTTACTGCGTGCGTTTTTGTGTAGTGCGTCCAATCGTCCTTGGCTGATGTAAACGCGTCTGAATTGTCTTTTCCTGTTGCGTAATGCGGTATACCCATACCCGACATTATCGCTTTGGTTTGTGACGCTGTGTACACCTTTGCACCCTTTGACAACGGCAATACTACGTCCTTGCCCTGTGGTATAAATGCACGTCCTTTATCAACGATTAATTCTCGCGGGTCAGATATACCCTTTTCGTCATTAACCATTGCCAAACCGCCCTCAAAATTTTGTGTACCTTTGGCTTTTTTTGCTTTTTTTACGAACATTCCCGTACTGCCAAACTTGGCCGCCGGAGCACTTTTATCGCTTAGTCCCTCTATAGACGAACCCTCAACAGAAACAGTATAATGGACTGTCGCAAATTTGTCTTCGGGTTGATAGCCGTCAGGTTCTGCACTGTCTTTTGTAAATGTAACATTGCCCTCTTTGGGTGGTGCCGTATAGTTGTCGGGTTCTGTGCTGTCGTTAGTCCATATAACTTTACCCGTTGCAGTGATTTCACCCAACTTATTACCATTCAAATCGTTAATATCAAAACCGCCTGTATCGACATTAAATTTAATCTGAACTTCGTCATTTTTGACAAGTTCTTTTAATTTTTCATCAGCTGTGTCCAATACAGAAATATCGCCCTCTGCACTGACTTGTAATTGTACATTGCCTGCGTTATTTATTTCCTCGACAGCATTTTTTGCGTTCTCGATTGCAGACACATCACCGCTTGCGTCAATTTCAATATGTTTATCCTCAGGCAATAATCCCAAACTGTGCGCCAATGCGTCAACTTGCTCTGTGCTTAGTCCCAAATCTCCACCTAAACTTGATAGGTCTTTCACTAAACCACTTACATCACCCGACGCTACAGCCTGTTGAATATCAGAAAAACCGTTTTTCATTAATGCGGCTTTCGTGACTATTTCCTCTGATGTTAGTCCGATTTCTTTACCTTGTTTGACAAAATCATTTACAACAGCGTCTAATGCGTTATTATTAATTGCGCCTTGTAGGTCTTGAAAACCGTTTTTAAACAGTGCCACTTGTGCGGCAATGTCTTGATTTTCAAATCCCAAATCAGTCATAGTTGATTTGATTTGTTTGCATACTAAATCTACAGCATTACCGCCGCTTTCAAAGACTTCCTGCATATCCTTAAAGCCGTTTAAATTCATAGCATCCGTTGTTGCGACTTCTGCCATAGCTTGTAGTGATTCTCTGCCGTTCTTGGCTCGTTCGTCCATGCTTTCGATGTTATCACTTATTTCACGATACGCATTTGATACATTTTGTATTTCTTGTATTACTTCGTCTACATCACCGAATTTGAATGTACTTCCCGTAAACCTTTCATATGCCTTAGTAAAATCACTGTCTTTTAAACCATTTATGAACGATTGTCTTTCTAATGCCGCCGCCTTTATTCTCTCAGAACTTCCGTCTTTATATGCGGCGTTCATCTCATCAACTATTGCTTTATACTGTGTTTTGTAGTCTGTCGCTTGTTGCAACCACCCACGCATTTCTTCTTGTTGGTTTTTATAATCAACACCATAGGAACTACCTTTTTGAAGTGCGTCGTACCCCTCTGATACTGCCTTTTGTGCCTTTTTGCCTGATGTTAAATCCAATGCGTCTTTAATTTCGTTCGCACTGTCTTTGGCGTTTGACACCGCCATTGCAAGTGCGGTGTCAAATTCGCCCGTATCAATCATTAATTTTATGGTATCATCATTTGTAGTCGCCTTGATTTCCTGCATAATGTCGTTTATGCGGTTTTTAGCGCTTTCGAGTTCTTCGGGATTTAATGTACCGCTGTTGATTGATTCGTTTAGTTTTTCGTATTCACTTCGCAGATTTTCCAAATGCGAAACTTGGTTGTCTGCGTCTTGCCACTGAGAATATAATTCCTTGTAGCTTTGACCCAATTTTGCGTTGTTTTCAATAGCCTCTGTAACGTGGTCGGCAACAACCTTATACCCTGCAACAACCGCCGCAGGCGCTAATACTGCACCGAATATCGGCGCTAATGCAGAAAATGAACTGCCTAACCCCGCAGTCGATACTTTTATCGCTGACGTTGCGTCTGCTATAATAGGCAATTTATCGCTGATTACTCCTAATCCCTCAACAAAATCGCCTGCACCCTTAATCACTCCGACACCGACTTTTGACAATGCACCTAAAGCAATGACCGTAGCACCGGTATTAACAACAGCACGTTTTTGCTCGTCGTCCATTTGCGACAATCCTTTTGCAAAATCAGCTACTGTGGTGCTTGCGTCTTTTATTGACGGCAACATTGTTTCGCCGATACTTCTCGCCGCCTCAATAATATTGTTTTTTGTGTTCACCAATTTTGATGCGGTCGTTTCATTCTTTGCATTAAATTCTTCTTGCAATGCCGTATTTTCTTGGTATGCGGTGTTTGAACGATTGACACTCTCTGTTACTAAATCATAACCGTTGACTAATGCCATCATAGCCTGTATATCCTGTGTATTGTTTATGCCTAAATCATCTAACGCAACAGTTAGATTTTCGGCAGACTGCAAGCCTTTTAACAGTCCGTTAAATGCACCGGAGCTGTCAGTATTCCACTGCTCTTTAAATTCTTCAGCACTCTTACCGCTATACTTTGCGAATTTCGTCAAGCCCTCTCCGCCGCTTGCAACGGCTGTTTCTATGGATAGCCACGTACGACCTATCGCACTACCGCCCATTTGTGCCTCAATGCCGAGTGATGACAGTGCGGCAGAATAACCCAACACGTCCGCCGCTGACATTCGTACAGATGAACCGTATTTACCCATACGCAATGCCATTTCCGCGATTTCCGATTCAGTTGTGGCACTATTGTTACCCAAATCAACGATTGCACTGCCGATATTACGAATTTCGCCTTGACTTGTACCCATTACATTCATAAATCGGGCAAGTGTAGCCGCGCCTTCTTCGCCGACAAGGTTTGTGGCTGAACCCATTTGTGCCATTACTTCCGTAAAGTCGATAATGTTTTCTTGTGATATACCCAACTGACCGCCCGCCGCCGCAAGTTCGTTTAGTTCAGTCGTTGTTTGTGGTATCGCGCCCCTGCCGTCAATACCTGTTGTTGACAAATCAATAATGCCTTGCTTTATTTTGGATAACTGTTCCGGTGTAGCGTCAACCGTCTTTTTAACTCCGGCAAAACTATCCTCAAAATCTATTGCAAACTTCGCACTTGCGACACCGCCTGCGGCAAGAGCCGTTGATGCGTATTGTATCGGTTTTGTTATCGTGTCAATACTTTCGCCGACTTCTTTTATACCTTTTCCGGTATCTTTAAGCTGACTTGCAAGACCTTGATATGCACTTGTGCTTTCTCTTACACCTTTCACACCATTTGTATTGCTTTGTGTTCGTTCTAATTCTTCGAGTTGTTGCGATACACCGCTTATTGTCGCCTCTAAATCCGACGCATCACCTCTTATTCTTACTACTAATTCCGCCGCGTCAGCCATTACAAATCACCTCACTACATTCCGTAAAACATTTTTAAATACGGGTCGTTTCCTGTATAGACCTCTTCCGTATCATCTTCCAAATCGTCTATCATTTTAAACAAAACAAACGGATTTTGCTTTGATATTACATTCGGCAATAACCCTCTTTGCCTAAACCAATCTGCATACAAAGTACGCAGTGGTTGGCTTTTTGAGGAATTACCGCCCTTTACTCGTTTTTTGTTGTCAACGCGTCTATATAGAATTTCCATAATTCCATACATAGTCTTGAATGTGTGCCTACATCAATGGCATCAATAATATCCTGCGTTGCGTCCGTTCCCTCGAACATATAGTCCACCGCCTCTCGGCAGATATTTAACGGTCCGTTTTTATTTTCATCGTTATGTGCGTCATTAATAATACACATTGCCTCAAAGTCGAACGGCTTTGAAACGTATTTTTTATTATCGTGTTTAAATGTTAATGTGTGTTGCATAATATTCCTCCTAATTCATTGCATACAAAAAGCACGCTATATGCGTGCTTGACATACATTTTTTATTGTGTTATAATTTAGATATAAGAGGAACGGTAAACAGCCGTTTCTAATACATTAGTTTATATTTAGTGTAGAAAATATTTTTCTACCCAAATAACCGTCCTATTGCGTTAGGGCGGTTATTTCTTTAATATCCATACAATAAGCAAAATCAATACAAGTTGTATTGTGGTTTCACTCATAATATTTCCTTTCCGAAACAGAGCCGCCACCGCTCTCCATATATCAAGGCTTTTCAGCCTATTTTTATTCTACACTATACCTCATATAATGTCAAATTACGTTTATTTTACAGTCCTTTCTTTACAGGATAGTAGTTCATATCCTTAAACCAATTTTCCTCAAGTTCTGTCTTTGTGACACCTTCCGGCAAATCGCTTTCGTCAAAGTATGCGTAATAGTTGTTGTCAAAATCACGCTGTACGGCTGTATATGTAGCCTTTGCGGTTTGCTTTTCAGGCGCACCGCTTGACGCTTTTGTTTTACCTCCGACGTTTGACGCAAAGCTGTATGAACCCTTGTAATATCTCACATAACGGTATGAGCCGTCAGACTTCATAATTCTCCACGCAACACCGAAATAAACGGTTTTTGTATCGTTGCCGACCTCTACTACACCGTCTTTTTGTGTCAGTCCACGCCACATTGAATCAACTTCCGGCGGAATATCGGCATTTGTGATGTCGTGACCTAATTTTTCAATGTAGTTTGATGTTTCATACGCACCGTTATCAGCGTCAAAAACATCACTGCCGCCTGCGTCTGTCGGTGCAATTTCGACTGTACCTCTTAAATTATACGGATCACCATATGTTGCACCCTCTGATGTGTCTGTTAAAACTGCGAAAAATGTGTACTTGTCCACACCTATTGTAGGTAGTGGTTTTCTTTTCTTTGTATTTGCCATAAATCAATCATTCCTTTCTACTACTTTCGTAAATCTCATTGTTTTGTGTTTTATACTCTTGTCGTCAGGATTGGGTACGTCCATTGTCATTTCGTGATAATATTCATTATCAGTCAACAATTTATATACCCTCTCCGACAATTCAAAACACGTTTGCGGATAATCAGCGTAAATATCAATCTGAACAGTCGTATCATTCGTAACGACCGTATTGTCATATGACATTGAGCCTTTGTCCGTTAGCGTGTAATATGCTATTGCGGGCAATTTATTAAAATTATCGGGATAAGCAAAGCATACACTTACACCGTCTATTTGCTTTAAAATATCCCGTAATTCCAAACCAATATCAAACACCGTATCCCTCCTTGAATTTTGCGATTATCTCGCTGATGTTATTTTTCAGTGCAGGTACGAGGAACGGCTGTGGTGCTTGCCCCGACGTTGTGTAAAATCGACCGCCACTGTAATACGTCCAGTGCCTTTTGGACGTATGCGAAACAGATTTGTCGCCCTTTGAGCCTGTGCCGAATTCGACATAAATACCGTAATCGGCAGTCGGACCGATTGCAACACTGTCGCCGTCCACTTGGCTTACGATACTGCCCTTTAAACGTCCTGTTGCAACAGGACAGTTTGCCACTGCGTGCGCTCTTACGACTTCACCCGCCATTGCCAAACCTCGCTGTATTTTATCGCCCGACGCATACTGTGTCAGCTTGTCAACAACATTGTCTATCCCCTCGATTGAAAAATTCATTTCAGCCTACTCCTTTCGAGCATTGCTACCAAACCGCTGTCCCATTTCTGCACATATGTTATATCATATATGTCGCCGTCATATTCAACCCTGTTACCGACCTTTACGTCGTCTGACATATCGCAGAACATACGCATTTGACATTCTATATCTAAACCGTATTGCTCTCTTGCTCTGCCACCACTGTACGGTTGTACATCGGCTTTGATTTCGGATAATACAGTCTTTTCGGTTTTACCTGTATAGTCGTCAATTTCATATTCTGCGATTATAACAGTTTTATCGTAAAAATCACTGAATACTGATGTCACTCGGAACACGCCCCTTTCGTTTACGGAACGGGTCAAGGCGTTTATAATAGTTGCTGAAAATCTTGTCATTGTCGGTTTCGGTGTATGTAACGGAGCGTTCGCCCTCACTTATGCTCTTGACTACTTCGGGACTTTTACTGTCCCCGTAACCTTTCGCCCTGTACATATCCGCCGCAATCTTCGGAACAAGGCTTTCAAGCTGACGTGGAAGTACATCAATATGACAATACGCCATAATCATATTAACCGTGTCCTCAATCAAAAAGGACAACAAGCTGTCTTGCTCGTCGTCCTTAATTCCCAACAACATTTTTAGTGTCCCCAACTGTTCCATATTATTCACCGCTTACAACGTCGGCACTGCCCGACTTTCTCGCTTTGCCGTCTGCGGTAACTTCCGCAACTGTAATCTTGTGACCGTTTGTCGCAGTGATTTCGTCACCGTTGTTAAACTCTGTCCACTTCGACAAATCGTCGTCATATGCAACGCTTGGAGCGGTGCTTGCGGCAGTCTTGTAAACCAACTTGTGACCGCCGATAGGCTTTGGCGATACTGTAATAACAGTGTTGCCTGTTGTTCCTGCAACCGATTCAACTGTCAATTCGCCAAGTGTCGGAACACCGTTCTTAAATGCGGCAAATGCGTCGTCCTTAACCACAAGGAAACCTAAACGCATAGTAGCTTTGATTGCAACCATATCTTGCTCCGCAAGTGATAGCGGTTTACCGTCACTGTCAAGAGTGCCTTGTAGCGTTGCCTCTGTAAGAATTTCGTAATTGATACCCGCACGCATACCGACAACGGCATATTTAAAATTACCTGTGATAATATCGGCACGTTTATTGTCCCACGCACCGTTACGTACAAATTCGATAGGCTGACCGTACAGCTCACCGCCTGTTGTACCGTTCACATATGCAGGTGCGCCGTTTGCGTCACGCAATTTTCTAAGCATATTCTTAACGCCGATACGACCGATAAATCCCGACGGGTCATAGCCGTTTTCTTCAATCATTGACATTGCGTCAGACATAGCAATATCAATATTTGCGTTGTCCGTAACAACCATATGCTTACTGTCTATAGCGTTCATAATATTTGTCTTGAACGGCGAATTTGTACCGAAAATGCACGCCGCGTCAATCGCTCTGTAAAATGCCTCTGCGATTTCCGGCTTTAGTTCCTCAAATACGCTGATAGTCGTATCTTCCAACTTTTCCTTTGTTACCGGAATAATAACGGCTAACTTCTTAGCCTCGATTTCAGGGTGAATCCAAGTAGCACCGCTTGTCTTAATTCTTTCACCCTCACCGACCCAGTAAGCACCCGGACCGTCTGTAAGTACGTTAAACTTCTTTTTCTCGTGTTTCATTTCCTCGACTTTCGCCATTCTTAAAACACTTGAACCCCTTGTCACCATTTTGATGATGTCTGTTGCTTGCTCGACAGGTACAAAGCCTGTCAATTCATTTTTCAAATAACCCATTTATTTCACTCCTATCTTTGATTTTCTCTGATTATGTCCATAAAACTGCCTGTGTTGTGACCGCCACTGCCACCGTTTAAATTCGGTGTTTTTCCCTTTAAACGCTCGGTAACACCTGCTTGTACATCTTTGTCATAGCTTTCTTTTATCTTGTCAATAACCGCCTTTGTGCTATCCTTGTCCTCTGCTACAATGTACTTTGCAATCTCGGCGGACAGTCCGACTTTGGCAAGTTCCGTTTCGGCATATGCAACGATTTTTTCACGTTCAAACTCTGCCTTTGCTTTTTCAAATTCTTCTCGTTCCTTGTCGTCGTCCTCTTTTTTTCTTTGCTCGTTTGTCAACTTGGCTTTTCTCATGCCCTCGTTTTCAGCGTCCTTTAGCTTTTGCTCAAGTTCCTTTTCCCACTCCGCTTTCGCCTTAGCTATCGCTTCGTCAATCGCCTTTTGATTGTCGCCGTCTTTTTGTTCGGTTGACTTCTGCTCTGTGGACTTCTGCTCTGTGGACTTCTCTTGCTCTTGATTTTCTGTTTGCTCTGCTGTATCTGCCATTCAAATCATTCCTTTCTGAAAAATTGTATAAAAATAAGACGTATAACCCCACGTCTAACAGGGAGATAATCGGATCACCATTCCTTTCTTCTATGTGTATGTTGTGCCTATTCTCACACTATCACCGCCTTTCAATGTATCAAAAAAGCACGTCCGAAAACGTGCTTTTAATATTTATAATGATTTCCCTTGTTCTCCGGATGTTTGTTCTAAATAATGTTTGTAACTTTCTTGAGCCTCTTTAGGTGCATCAGGCTTTATTACTTTTACATAGTTTTCTTTTCTCTCCCACCAATCGGGATTAGTTGTCCAATAAAGATCTAACCTTTTCATAAATACTCCTCCTTTAAAATCTTAAAAAATTCCATCGCAAATTTATTTGGATTTGTATAACCCTTAGCTAAAACTTCTGATATTATTTCCTTATAGTAACTTTGCTTAAACTTTTTATTTTTTTTACCATTTAAAATACTTATCGAATAGCTTGATATGTTTGTTTCCAAATAGTCTAATATTTCTACTGTTGATATATTTTCTGTCGAGTTTATATTACAGTATGCTTTTTTTGCTATTTCAATACCTTTATTGCCAATCTTATTTGCAATAATGTGTCCGCATTCATGAGCAGCTATTCCATTAATTTTAGTTGACGCCAATATATTATCAGAATTCAATATTTTTTCTGTAATTATCTTATCCCTTAATGCTTGATTACTTATTCGTATAGTATTATTAACCGTTTCCCCAAAATCACCATTATATAAATTAGCAATTTCAAGTGTCAACTTATCTTTAATTGAGAAATCGTCCATAATTTTTCTTACGGTACTTACTTGCTCTCTTAACAGTTTGGTATCTCCGTCGAATTTGTTCGATAATATCAAGTTTATGTTATTCGCTTTAGCATATTCTCTTTCTTTGTCCAAATCTACTTTTGTATTGAGTATCGGTTTAGTGTCTTTCCAATAGTCAACATCAGCCGACTTAGACATATGATGTCGTTCTTCTTTATCTACTTTTATTATACCACGTTTTTCACTATTTGCAACATATTTTAACGCATTTTTTTGCTCGTCCGACAAACTGTTTTTCCATTCGTTAAATGTCATACCGCCGTCAACCTTGTAATTTTCACCCGTCAACGGGTCACGGGCGATACGAGTTGACAAATTCACATCTGCCATAATCGTAACACACCGACAGCGTGGGTGTATCGGGGGGAAGTTCTCACCCTCAACGGCTTTGTCGGTATCAAACACGCTACCGTCAAGACTTCCGCACCTGTCACACGTCAATTCAGACAGTGCCGCAACAAAACGATACTGTTTTATACCGATTTCCTCATATGCCATCTTTTGACCTTGGTTCATAAAATGCGCCGTTTCACTTCGCACAAGTGTTTCGGCTGATGTTCGTATTCCACCCGGTGCAGTATCTTTGACGTAATCAATCAGCTTATCAGTCATACGGCTTACGCTGTGACCGCTGATTATACCGTCCTCAATCGTCTGTCCGACTGCCTGTATAAATCTGTCGTTATGTATCCACACTCTCTCGCTGTAGTTGTGACCGTGCCACGACTCACTTAACACTTTATTAACCGCCTTTTGCGGTACAAGTGAAAAATCAATACCGCAGTTTAAACCTTGTGCGGTATCAAAAATATTCGTATAATACGCCGTCTTTACCGCACTGTCATACAGTTTCTTTTGCTCCTTTATAGCCTCGTTTGCAACGTGCCTAAAGTAAATATATACATTACGTTTCAGTCCCTCTAATCGGCTAATTCTCGCACCGTATGCCTGTGCATTTATGCGGTTTAGAATTTCCTTTTTGACTGTCTTGTCGTCTGTTTCGTCGTACAGTTCAAGTAGTTCTTCGTACTGCTTGTCGCTGTCGGCTATGCTCATTAATCGACGTGCCTCTTTTTCGGGTATATCGGTTGAAATATAGGCTTTAAACGTTTTCTCAATATCATTGTTTACATTCTTGATTGCTCGCTCATATGCCTTAATTACACCGTCCTTAACGCTGTCCGCTTGCGATTGTAAATATGTTTCAACTTCAACGGCACGTTTTACCCAATATGCCTTACTCTTCATTGTAGTTTACTTTCCTTGCCGAACTTTCAGCGATACGCATATCTTCGGCGGACTTTTCAGCCTGTTCTCTGCGTGCGATTTCAACTTCTTCCTTTGCGTCTGTTATAAACGGCAGACGCTCTAAAAGTGTTTCGTCAGACGCAAGACCTTTGAGGTAATTAATCATCTGCGCTATTTCAAGTTCGTTTGCAGGCAAGTTATATGTAAATCCGATGTCAACTCTGTGCGACGGCACTTCTTTCATTGCGTTTAATGTCACTAAGAAATTGTTGTAAATCTCTAAACGTTTTCTTAATGTCTTAGCAAAATTACGTTCTTTGTTCTTGACGTGCTGTTCAAATCCCAACAGCTTGTACTTTATTGCCACACCCGACAAGTTGTTGCCGAAACTTTCGTCCGACAGGTCGGGAACGTGTGACAAACGGTGTATATCGTCCTTAATATCATCACGCAACACCTTTGTATCAGCCTCGTTCAGCACCTTTGACAGATACTCCGCCTTTGCGTCACCGTCACCCATTAAAATACGTTCTACCAATAATTTCTTTGCCTGTTCGGTGTCAAGGTCGCAATTACACAAAAACAACAGCGAATTAACGAATTGCTCTTTGTCATTAATTCTATCTGACATCAATATATTGTATGCGTCAATCTGCGTTATCAGCTGTTCAAAATCGCCCTGCATTTCCGTATTATTTCTGTATTCAATAATCGGCACATCAAAAAAGTAATGTGGTTCAACATTTTGCAATGACAATGCCGTATAGCTGTCAAGACCTGTGTATGTATATATAAACGATTCGTCATACACACGACAAATACTGCCTGTGCAGTAGCCGTCAAGGTCGTATTTCTTGTAGTAATACACCGCAAACAACGGCTTTTCAAATGCCGACTGTGAGTAACATACAAATGTATGCTCCGGATCCAATCGCACACTTCTCGGCTTGCTCTTTTCGTCCGCATAAATCAGTTCATATGCTTTGCCGTAAATGCTCATATTCTTTACAATTTCACTGTCCACACTCGGCATATCCTGTTCCAAATATTCGTTTTTGATTGCCTCAATATCGTATTCGTCCGATACTGCGTATGTTACAGGATTGCCAACAAGATAACTCTGCGTCATATCCGTTATGTACTTTGCGTGATTACACATTATGCGGTTGTTTGCCACGTTTTTGCCCCTTTTTCTGCGGTTTAAAATGCGGTGGTCGCCCATATAGTAATCGTGCAATAATCGGTATCTCTGTCGCTCTCGCTCGTGCCGTTCAATCAATTTTGTTATGATAAACGGTGTCACACCGCCTGCGACTATATCTTCATCAATTATCATATTCCGTACTCCTCTCTTGAATAGATTTTAGCTTTCTTATCCTTGCGCCAACTCTCAACGCCGTATCTCAGTGCCGCCATTGCGTCATCAAATACATTGACAGGTTCGTCAGTATACTCGCCCGACTTTTCATCAACTCGCCAACGCCATTGCTGTATCTCTTTGATTACATTCACGCAAGACGGATGAATATGTATCTTTCTGCCTTTTAACCAGTCAATCTGCGATTGTATGCTGTTCGGATTTTTAACAACTGCCCTTGCGCGATAGCCTGCCTTTCGCCACATTTTTATACGGTCCGGCTCTGCACTGTCGCACCACATTGCAAGACTTTTGCTGAACTTCCCGTCAGCCTTAGTGATAATTTCGGTCGTATCCATTTCGTGTACATACAGTTCATTACAAACGTAAATATCACCGTCCTTATAACCTAACGTCAATATAGCGTTTGCGTGATTAAATCCGAAGTCCTGTCCTATTGCCATAGCGTCAAAACGGCTCATATCTGTATCAAATTCTTCAATGCGATAGTTTGAGAATATAAGACCGCCTGTTTCGCCCCATTCGCCCAAGCCGTAAATTCTGTAGCCCTCAGGGTCAACTTCTTTACGTCGTAGCATACGTTGTCTGTATGCCTCGTCACAAAATCGGTTTGTTAAATATGTGCTTTGATGTGTCAGAACATTGTCGTCCTGTATATCAAAAAACACTTTCTTTATCCAGTGACTTGATGACACGGGATTGAATGTCAGCTTTATCTGATAAAAAAGACCGTCGGGAAGTTCACCTCTCAAACGGTCGTCTATAATTTCAAAATCCTGTTGTACAAGCTCCGTAGCCTCTTCAATCCATACGTCCGTTAATTTTCCGTTCGCAAATGTGATTGATTTCAGCTTTTCGCGTTGCTTGTTATCGTTTACACCACGAAATATAATCTTGTTGCCGTTTATACAGGTGAACGACAACGGGCTTTGCGTAACTCGCCACGCTCTGCCAACGCCCATACGGTTTATGGCACTTTCCAACTCGGCAAACGTACTGTCACGGTTTGTTATATCAGACTTTCGCACACATACCAAATTACGCCCCTTGTCACGCATTAAACGCAATATGTACAGTTGTGCGGTATCAACACTCTTGCCACTTCCGGCACTGCCTTTCATTACAACGTAACGTTTCTTGCATTGATGTACAGGCTTGAATATCGGATTGAACGGTACTGTTATTTTGTTCATTCGTCCTCACCGCCGTAATCAATTTTAATGCTGTAGTCCATATCACCGTCAACATTCAGCTTTTCTGTGAACAATGCGTAGTATTTACCCAACATTTCAGCCGCTTTGTTTACGTCCGACACCTTTGTCGGCACTTCAACACATATCGGTTGCTCCGCCTCATCAATGACTTTTTTACCATTGTCGTCGTAATACGACTTGCGAGCCTTGCACGTCACAACAACTGTTTCGGGTTTCTCACGTCGCATAACAGCCGTAAGCGTTTTTAATACCTCGTCCTGCTTGGCGATAAGAGCGTCCTCTTTCTCTTTCAGCCGTTTTTGAATATATTCTTGAATGTCAAGTTTTGACAAGTTTTCAGAAGCTATCCTATTCGCTGTCTTTTGGGAATACCCCGCTTTTATTGCCGCCTGCGTTGCGTTCAAACTAATCAAATATTCCTCACAAAATAACTTTTGTTTTTCAGTCACTCTTATCACCTCGCTTTCGCTTTTTTATTTGCTTTTCATCTCAAAGTCTTTACAATTTCGTTTTCACGTTCCGACAGCTCCCAAACAATTTTTGCCCCTATCGCTCCTGCCGCTTTTATCTCTGCAGATTTAAGTTCTGCGCTTTTCTTGTCAGATATTAAATAACCAGCACCAAAAATTGTTTTTTTGAATTTTCGTTGGCTATCTAAGGCACGAATAAAATATCCGTTTTCTTGTTTCATTTCAAAATCAACACCATACTTTGATAATGCATTTACAACAGTTGCCGTTAGTACATTATCAGGATAAACATACTTCGGCAGTTGTTTTTTTATTTTTTGCAAATTTTCTTTGTCTGCATTTTCTAAGCGTGTATACAATTCACTGCTACTTTCAATCAAATTATCTGTCATATTCGTTACAAACGATGTATTGACATTTGCGCCGTTTTCATATGTCATGGTATACCCTACGCAGATTATATTTGCGTGTCGTGTTAATCCAATAATAGTTAAACCCGGTGCAAACAAGAAAAATTTTATCCCTTGCGATTGATACCATTTCACTATCTGTGCCAATATTGAAAATGGCGGATTATCCACAACAATACTATCAGACATATAATTATACTTTTCGTAATCTCCACCCGGATAAAAAGGACGTACAAACTTGTTACGATCCACTTTAAATCGTGTTGCAACATAATCCGCAACCGTTTCGTAAATATTATCGGGTGTATAACAATCATCAGTCGTTTTCTTCGGTTTAAATTTATCTTCAAATTCTTTATATTCAGTTGTATTTTCCTCGCCGTAAACACTCTCGGCTTTATCCTTAATATCGTTTAAATCCATATTTCCTCCAAAATAAAAACAGACTGTATGATTAACACATACAATCTGTCGTTTTTTTAATATCCCTATTCCCACCAATCAATTTTGAGATATTCACCCATCATCTCACGATGATACACTTACCTTTTTACGAAAATAATGAGCGGTAAGATATAGAACACAAAATATTGCACTGTATATATGTTTTGCATTATTTTTTGTTTGCTCATTCTTTTCGCATTATAAATTGTATCACACTTTTTTCGGCAAATTCGGCATTTTTAAAAATTTATTATGTTTTCTTCGTGGATAACTCTCATCGTAATGCCCTATCTTAAATGCAATCCACTGCCATGACGGCATTACGGTGCCGTCTATGTACCTGTATCGGAATATGCGACGTGTTTCACTGTCTAATATACCGGCAACAAACAATTCAATCTTGTTTTTTTGCCGCTCCAATCGTTGACGTAGTACAATATCAGATATATGTGTTGGCTCAACACCCGACACAGAAATACAGTGCTTGACGTACGGAAATTCAGCGTCAGAGCCTGTGACAGTACCGTGTACTGTATTACTGTTTATTCTGTCATTTACCTCGTTTAATTCTGCAACAATACTGCGATACTGTTTTAGCTCTTCTTTCGTCAAATCAATTCCTCCTGTCTAAATATTCAATACGTCCGTCGTAATAGAATGTCATACCGCATTCTTTTCTTACGACATCTTTAACCTCTTTCAGCTTGCCGTCCTGCATACCCATTAAAACATCTTTTATTGCCTGTCCTAATTCTGTTATACGTTTCTTCTTCCATTTCAACATTGAATAGAACGTATACAGGATTATAGGTGCATTGTTTTTCATTGCACACGTAACCATTTTAATATGGTCTTGCTCGGCAGTGCTTGTCTTGATTTTTAGTGGGTCAAAATCGTTCATCAGTTTTTCATAATCAAAATCACACTCATCTTTTAATTCCTCTGCGAGTTTATCAATATCGCGTTCACGGTTATACACAACCCCAATATATCGAATAACTCCCTCTATGTATTGACACACGCGTTTTTGACCCCATTTGCATTTTATACGCAGATACCACGCACCTACTACCACAAGATTGACAACACCCTCTGTTGTAACTTCGTTTTCAACAATCTTGTACGACTGCAATGCTTTCTTTCTATTGAATTTCTTAATACCGCGTTTCTTTGCAATTTCATCAAAATTTTTTAATATTCTTTCTTCTTCGGCGTTCTTTATCGCCTGCCTTACGGCTCTGCGGCTCTGCGTTTCTGCTTTAACTTCTTCGCTGTTTTATCCATATCAACACCTCACCAAATTCACCCTAACCACGTCAGGGTTTCTGTCTACAATCTTTGCTATTTCAAAATATGATAGGCCATCATCTCTTAATCTTTTCATTGTATCTAATTCTTTGTTGGTTACTCGTGTCTTTTTCTTGTTTTCAGAATTGCTTGCTTTATCCGATACATATTCCGGACACTTTGTTATTCTATACGAATCATACGTCTTGCGGTGTACCTTTTCAGCAGTCCAACCCTCAACAGGCTGAAAGCAACTGCTCCACGAACAACCACCACAAGCTTTCTGGCACGTCCAACATAATTGTTCTTTAGTCATTTTGCATCTCGTCTAATCTCTGAACATACTCGGTAAAATACCATAGCAGTTCATCTTCAAAGACTTTGATAGCTTCTTCGGCTTTTTCTTTGGTGGCGAAATATATTGTATTAGGTAATCGCATAATATAATAATACTCTGCGTACATTTCTTCAGAACTATAACTATATATAATAAACCACTTCTTTTTACTTTCATTGTTCCAATCTTCTACTGAAATAGGTTTGTCGTTCAACGCCTGCCATTGTCTTAGCTGACGGAGCAATCTGTCTGCACGAGCATTGTTCTCATCCTCCAGCAGTGCTGTAAGAAGAAGCAGATAATTTATACTGTCGCCGATTTTCTCGTCCCACATTTCTTTTGATATTGCCTTGCCCTGTTCGTAATCTTCGATTAGGTCGTATACACTGACAGTATGCTTTGACATCATACCGCCCAACGCTTTTACAGGCGTGCATTTCTGCAATTCACCCGCTATTTTGAAATTATGCAACCTGTCGTCAGTTGCGTATTCTTCTGCTTTACTGCATAGAACGCTTTTACACGTTTCTATGCGGTTGTTTATGATATTTTCAAATTGTTCAGCTTTCATATTTGTCACCTCTCATTTGCACGGCTCGTACTTTTTCTGAAACACATCAGGCTTACACGGGTAATATTCGCCTCGTAGTCCTCTGATGATGTAGTCACCTGCGCTTGCTACCATATCGCCCTCTAAGGTTTTTATTATCAGTACTCCGTTTGTAATAATAGCACTTTCATTTTTTACAAATCGCATAATCTCTGCTACATTTCTGCCCGTCCATTTCGTTGCCTCTATTTCACACGGCTTTGTTCTAAACTTCATTCTTGTTCCTCCAATTCAATCACCTTAAATATATCGCTTTGCTGTTTAGCACCGTCATTTTTATCAATCATACCCTGTTTTATTGCAGTATATAAATCAGCTAATCGCGCTATTATGAAACATTCCCCGCAATTAAATTCACCGCTGTTATACATATCATCATAGCATTTTGCAAACTTTTCGCCGTCGGTTACACATATATCCGACAATTCGTTTGCTTTAGCTTTGAGCCTATTTCTTGTAGCTTTATCAATCATCATTCAGCACTTCCTCAATGAACTTTTTAAATCCGTCAAATTCAGACGGTCTAAGGACTGTCACCGCACCGCCGGAAGTTAATATTTTATCTAAATGACTGCGTTGCAACGGTGCCAACTTACCGTGTTCGGCTTTGATTTCAACGCCTATAAATCTGCCGTTTGCACAAACAAGCAAATCGGGAACGCCCGCCCTTGTGCCTCCGCAACCGTAATATTTAACTACATAACAGCCTTTACTTCTAAGCCATTGCTTAACTCGATTTTCAAAATTCTTTTCCTCTGCCATCAGCAAAATTCCTTTCTGAATAGTTCGTCTGTATAATCCTTTCGCATTAACAGACACTCATATATCTTTTCTTCAACGCTCTTACGACACATCATTATGTGATAATAGCATTGTTTCTCTTGACCGATACGGCATATCCTCGCTTTTGATTGCTCAAACAGTTCCGAACGTTCCGGCAGAGAAAAATATATAATTCTGTTCGCCTTTTGGAAATTTAATCCCATTGCTCCGGCTTGATATTGTATCAACGTAACCGAATTATCGTTATTTTCGTATGCCTTTAAATCCTTAACTTGTCCGTTTACTATGCTTATCGGTCTGTCAGATACCGCTTTTTTCAGTGCCTCAAGTTCGGTATTGAAGTTATAAAATATAATAACCCTGTCAGATGTGGAATTAACTAAATCAATTAATCGTGATATTTTGTCCTTACTGTATGCACTGCATAACATTCTTGCATACAATCTTTTTGACAATGTACTGTCACCTGTCAATTCCTTATCATCTATCTTGATTATCCTGTCTTTCATAAACTTTTTGTAGTCTGATGAAACAGTCGAATATTCCTTTATAAACTTCTTTTCCGGTAACTTAATAACTTCTTCCGCCTTAGCGAATACCGCTCCGTATTCCTTTAGTTTTGCCTTTAATTCGCTTACATTCTTGTATCCTGTAACTACTCTGAACGTCGGACCGCCGTAACTTCGCAATTCTGTTTTTATGTATCGGTTATAATATGCCGTTTTGGTGATCTTCCAACCTAACAAGCGTAATTGTGAGTATAGGAACTCATACTTACCGTCTGTCGGTGTACCGGATAACAATATTGTGTGTGACGGTTTCAACGATAATATGAACTTCGTACGTTTTGCAGTTTCATTTTTTATCATTGAACTTTCGTCCAACATCATTGTAAAATCCTTTAATTGTCTTAGTTCTGCACGTCTGTAAGCCAATTCGTAATTTATGATACCGATACATTTATATATCGGATATATCATAAATGCCTGCATATCCTTTTTATCAGTCAAATCAAATACTGCATAATCCGTATAATGCTCTTTGAAATGCTCGCACCAGTCTTTGATTTTAGACTTCTGACAAACGACTATATTCACACGTTCGCCGTATAATCTTAATCGTTCACTGCCTATAAACGTCTTACCTAATCCCATATCATAGTAAAATGCCGAATTATCTTTATCACTCGTCAATGCAAGTGCTTTTTCTTGATAATCAAATAATTTCATTGTTTAACTCCTTATATATGCCCTACCGCCCTAATTTTTAAAATTTAATGTAGGACACTTTTTAAACCGCATTATTACGTTATTTTCACGTTATCGCCCTACCGCCCTACACGTTTTTGCATTTTTTATTTTTTTGAAAATATATTAATTATAAATAATTCAGAAAAATATTCTCTAATATATACATATTGTTTTCTGTCGGTTTTGTCGGGCAGTTAGGGCAGTTATATTAAATATTAAACGGCAAATCTTCATCTTCAACATCTTCTTCTACAAAATCACCGTCATCTTCATACAGACAAATACAACGTATTCTTGTACCGTTTATCTGCACTTTAACGGCAAGATTACGACCGTCTGTTTTAGCAAGTTTTCCGTTTCGTGCCATCCATGAAAGTGTTGACTGTGGATTGAAATTGCCGCCTTGCAACATAGCATTAAATCTGTTTCGTAAAATATATATGTATCCGTCTTTAATAATTCCCCAACACTCATTGCCGTTTGATGTGAAATTATCGTGATTTGAAATGATTTCTTCACGCAGGTAATCATATGCACGTCTATTAACGTTCAGCATATCCTTGGTCTGCAAATACGGTTTAATATCATCTATACTGATTCGCACACCGTCATTAAATATCCAACGTTCAGACAGTTCATCAGCGGTTAATAGTGCCGCCGCTGACGCAATTTGCTTGTCTGTCGCCTCTGTATTATCTTCCAACAGTTTAATGTACTTTTCGTGCAATGCTCGTGCTTCGGCGATATTTCCGATTAAATTATCAACAAATTCTTTACCGGCATGACCGTAATTTGATTGTATTGTTCTGCAAAATTCTCGTGGATTTTTGAAAAACTTACCGCCGTTACATTCGATTTCAATAACACGATTGACTGCACCGCCACCCGATGACATTGACGTTATCGGACGTTCGCCTGTGGTTATAATACAATTTCGCCACGTCTTAATGTTTTGTATACCACCGTCTTTTTTACCGCGTAAACGTCCTGTACCCTCGCACAGGCGGTATATTATATCATCAAAATCAGAACGTTTATTCAGTATCTGCAATTCGTCCATACATAGCGGTAGTGAGTTTAAACACGCCGCATATAATTCATTACCTACATCAGTAGAATTGAATGTATAGGCATATTTACCGATAACCGGTTCAGCCCATACAGACACTGCCGCAAGTAACGCAACCGATTTACCCGTTTCCGTATCACCCCACAGGTGAACGAAAAACGGCAACGCTCCGAGCGGTTTTAACAGCACACTCGCAAAACTCGCCGCCATTACCATACGAACAACGATATTGCCGTTTTTGCGGTAATCTCTGATTATTTTAAGCCATTTTTCATAACTGCCGACTTCTCTTACCGAATTAAATAACTGTCTGAAACTGTCCTGTCCCTCAAACTCCAAATCCGATATATACGGAGCAAATTCTTTAAATCCTCTGCCTACCCAACCCATATGATCACACGATTTCTTCTCGACTATCTTGTCATAATTTATGCTTTCAAAATCGCTTAAAAACTGTACGAGTGCCTTTGCATTTTCTGATGTTACGCCGACACCGTATTCAGCTAATTTTACGATTTTGTTCGCACTTGCAAGGTCAGAACGTGGGACGATTTTAGTTTTATAATTTCGTCCCGGTCTGCCGTAAACAAGTTGTACACTTTCAACATCAGTATCTACATTTGAATATCTTGTTATCATAAATATCGGGTGTGGACACGCCGTCACTTTTTCACTGAACTGTCCTTTAAACCTATACACTCCGTCATCAGTTGCAATCCATTCGCCTGTGTCCCACATTATCG
>UMFT01009446.1_pt1 | contig 31746 bp, 22 predicted proteins | sample 1965081 | NCBI WGS metagenome assembly UMFT01 (sample SAMEA4836053, study PRJEB28245) | human gut metagenome | biome: gut microbiome; material: fecal sample | place: Denmark | collected 2008
AAATAAATTATAATAATTAATCAGGTAAGAAAAAGAAAGAGAGGTTCTTTATATTATGGACAAAATTAAGATGACAACTCCACTTGTAGAGATGGACGGAGATGAGATGACAAGAGTATTGTGGAAGCTTATCAAGGACGAGCTGCTCACTCCTTTTATTGATCTTAACACAGAATATTATGATTTAGGTCTTGTACATAGAAATGAGACTAATGATCAGGTGACTATAGATTCAGCAGAAGCTACTAAGAAGTATGGTGTTGCAGTAAAGTGTGCAACAATTACGCCTAATGCAGCAAGAATGACAGAATATAACCTTAAAGAGATGTATAAGAGCCCTAATGGAACAATAAGAGCCATGCTTGATGGTACAGTATTCAGAGCTCCTATTATCGTTAAGGGTATTGAGCCATATGTTAAGACATGGAAGAAGCCTATCACAATTGCAAGACATGCGTATGGTGATGTGTATAAGGCATCTGAGATGAAGGTTTCTGAGGCTGGTAAGGCAGAGCTTGTATTTACTAATGAGGCTGGTGAAGAGACAAGAGAGCTTATTCATAACTTTAAGGGCGCAGGAGTTCTTCAGGGAATGCATAATCTCAACGATTCTATCGAGAGCTTTGCAAGAAGCTGCTTTAATTTTGCGCTTGAGACAAAGCAGGATCTCTGGTTTGCAACTAAGGATACAATCTCTAAAAAGTATGACCATACATTTAAGGACATATTTCAGGAGATATTCGATGCTGAGTATAAGGATAAGTTTGAAGAAGCTGGCATAATATACTTCTATACTCTTATAGATGATGCAGTAGCAAGAGTTATCCGTTCAGAGGGTGGATATATCTGGGCTTGCAAGAACTATGATGGAGATGTTATGAGTGATATGGTAGCCACAGCATTTGGTTCACTTTCAATGATGACTTCTGTTCTTGTATCACCTAATGGATACTATGAGTATGAAGCTGCACACGGAACAGTACAGAGACATTATTATAAGCATCTTAAGGGGGAAGAAACATCTACTAACCCTATTGCTACTATATTCGCATGGACAGGCGCTTTAAGAAAAAGAGGAGAGCTGGATAATATTCCTGAGCTTGGAAAATTTGCTGATACTCTTGAGCGTGCATGCATTAAGACTATTGAAGATGGAAAGATGACAAAGGATCTTGCACTTATTACAACAATGGAGAATCCTGTAACACTTAATACACAGGATTTCATCAGTGCAATAAGAAAGACTCTTGAGGAGCTCCTTTAATTAAGGGGAGAATTTTCCATTTAATGATGGAGGGGACATTATGTCACATATACTGGGTATAACATTTAGAAGCATGAATATAAGCCAGCTGGTTATATGGTTTTTTATATACAGCTTTCTTGGATGGTGTATGGAATGTGTAGTTATCAGAAAGCAGCTTGGTTACTGGGAAAACAGAGGGTTTGCCAAGCTGCCGTTCTGTGTAATATATGGTTTCGGAACACTGATTGCTTTTAATATTTTTAAGCCGATAGAGCATAATTATATTGCACTGTATATTTTTGGATGTATATGTGCTACAGCATTTGAGTACCTTACAGCACAGGTTATGTTAAAACTGTTTGGTGAAGTGTGGTGGAATTATGATCATCTTAAGTTTAATTACAAAGGCATCATATGCTTACAGTCAACACTTGCCTGGGGGTTTGTTGCCGTATTTATATTCGGATTTTTGAATAAATTTGTGGAGCGTTTTGTATTCTCAATCGATTACAGGATTGCCAGTGTTATGGCAATGATTCTTGTCTTTTCATATACTGCGGATTTTATGCAGAGTTTTTCGGAAAGTCTTAATATGCAGAATATGGATATCAAAGCGGAGATGAGAAAGTTTATTAAGATGTTTCACAGATAATCAGCATCTTATTGACAATTGATTCGGGGATAATTATATGATTTTTAAAAAGTTACGAAACAATTTTAGTCTTTTAATTGACAGCAGCAGGCATGTATGGACATTTGAACTGGCATACAAGCTTGTTGCTTTTGCTGTTATATTCCCTATTGTTTTATTTGCAATTAATTTTCTTATGAAGATAGCAGGAGTGAACTATCTTACTAATGAATATATTCAGAGAGCAATGACACACCCTGTAGTCATATTTGCAATTTTTCTTGCTATGGGTATATTTGTATTCTATTGCACTTATGAGATGACATATCTTTCAGTCTGTTTCGAGACAAAGAGAACATCATGTAATGCATCTGTTGTTGATATATTTTATAATTCTTATAAGGTTTTTAAAAATGTTTTTAAGCCAAGACATGTAGGTCTGAGTATATTTTACTTCATATCAATTCTGGCTTCCAATGTAACTGTATGGTTTAATGTCTTATACAGTGAGACTAATACTAACTTAATTAAAATGTATATCATTAGGAATCACTGGTATATTAAGGCTGAAGTTATATTTATGTTTGTCATTATATACGCAATTGTAATTCCTGGAATATATGCAATGAATATATGCATGATGGAAGGACTGGGATTTAGGGAAGCATATAAGAAAAGTGCCCATATGGTTAAGAAGCATCCAATGGGAACAATATCAGCACTTGTTGTGTATAATCTGGTTATGCTTGCAATTATTGGAATAACTTATGTGCTTATATCAGTATTTCTTGTTGCAGGTGTTAAGATTCTTAATATGGCATATCTTGGAAATGCTATATTTCTGTCTGCATTAAGGACAGAAAGACTAATTATAAAATGTATTCTTGTATGTGTAGCAATACCACTGTCTTTTTCGGCTATTTCACATATGTATTACAAATATACTGATGTAGACGATATTACATTTGAGTTCACAGATATACAGGAAGGTCCTGCAAAAAGAAGAAAGATAATATATAGTATTGTTTTAACTGCTGCTGTTGTTGCAGATGCATTTTATCTAATAATGACATTTAACAATAATCCATTTGAAAATGTAGCTATCTTTCATGAGACTAAGGTTATGGCTCACAGAGGGGCTTCAACAGAGACACCTGAGAATACGATGGCCGCATTCCAGAAAGCTATAGATGATATGGCAGATTATATTGAACTTGATGTACAGCTTACAAGTGATGGAGAAGTCATAGTGATGCATGATTCTAATGCATATCGTACAACAGGTGTGGATGAAAATATTGTAAATATGACATATAAAGAGGTTAGAAGGCTGGATGCAGGTTCATGGTATTCAGATGAATATAAAGGTGAGAAAGTACCAGGACTTAGAGAAGTACTAGAACTTGCACAGGGAAAGATAAAGCTTAATATAGAATTAAAGCCTGCTGATAATGGAGAAGAACTTGCAAGGAAAACGGTCGCTCTTATTGAAAAATATAATATGGAGAATGATTGCGTAATAACATCATTTAGCAGTTCAGCTTTATCGGCAGCAAAATCATGTGATGAAAATATTAGAGTCGGATATATATTATCAGCGGCGTATGGCGATTATTATGATATGAAAAATATAGATTTCTTTAGTGTTAATGCAGCATTTTTATCAAAGAGAACTATTGATGCAATTCATAATTCAGGTAAACAAGTGTATGCGTGGACGGTTAATAATAAAGATTCTATCAAGAACCTGACTAATAAAGGCGTTGACGGCGTCATCACAGATAATCCGGTTCTTGCAAGGGAAACAATATATTCAAGAGATACATCAGAAACTATTGTTAACATGATAAGGTATGTGTTTAATCAGTAGAATGGGGGCATATGTATGGAAAGAGGAATAGGAACTTCAAGAGGAATTGGCATAGGACATGTTCTTATTGTTTATAATGCCAGTGCTGTTGTAAACAGGGGAACGCATTATAACGCAGACGAAGAGAAGAAAAGATTCTTTGAGGCCAGAAAAACATTTATAGAGCAGACGGAAGAATTATTATCTGAACTGGAGAAAAAACTTGGTGAGTCTGACAAGGATGCACTGGTGCTTAAGAATCAGATATATCTTGCAAGAGATATAACAACAGAGAATGAAGTCGTTGCTGCAATTGATAATAGTCACATATGTGCAGAAGCAGCTTTTGATGATGTGTGTAATAAGCTCATTCAATTGTTTTCTTCAATGGATAATCCTGATATGCAGCAACGTGTTACTGATATTCAGGATATGAGAGAAAGAATGATACAGATATTGCAGGGAACGAAAGCGTTTGACCTTACTAATCTTCCAGATAATACTGTTATTGTTGCAGATGAGATTAAGCCATCTATGACAGCTTCCATGGACATAGCACATGTTGCAGGTATTGTTGCAGAAAAAGGCGGCGATACGGCACATGCTTCAATTCTTGCAAGAGCACTTGAGATTCCGGCAGTACTTAGTGTGAAGGGAATACTTCAGAAAGTAAAAAATGGAGATTCTATAATAATAGACGGAGCTTATGGAGAAGTTTTTATTAATCCAACACAGCGTACATTTTCTATATATGAAAAGAAAAAGAAGAAATATGAAGAACACATTGAGGAATTGAAGACATTTATTAATAAAAGCACAGAGACAGCTGATGGGAAAAAGGTTATGCTTGCTGCCAATATTGGTGGAGCTGATGAAGCAGCTAAGGCTGTTAAGGCTGGAGCTGAAGGTGTGGGACTTTTCAGGACTGAGTTTCTTTTTCTCAATAAGAATGCGCTGCCGACAGAGGAAGAACAGTTTGAGGAATATAAGAAGGCGGCAGTACTGACAAAAGGTATGCCGCTCACAATAAGAACACTTGATATTGGTGGAGATAAGGATATTCCGTACATGGGACTTACGAAAGAAACCAATCCTTTTTTAGGATACCGTGCAATAAGATTCTGCCTTGACAGAGTTGATATATTCACAACACAACTCCGTGCGATATTAAGAGCCAGTGCATATGGCTCTATAAGAATTATGATACCTATGATTACGTCAGTTAATGAAGTGAGACAGGTTAAAGATATGATTAAGAAAATATGCAGCGACCTTGACCATAATGGAATTAGTTATGACAAGAATATCCAGACAGGCGTTATGATTGAGACTCCGGCAGCAGCTATTATGGCAGATGCTATAGCACAGGAGGTTGATTTCTTTTCAATTGGTACTAATGATCTTACACAGTATACAATTGCAGTAGACAGATGCAATGAAAATGTAGCATATCTGTATTCTGCATTCAATCCGGCAGTGTTAAGACTTATAAGAAGGATAATAGAATGTGCTCATAATGCAGGTATTGAAGCTGGAATGTGTGGTGAGGCAGCTGCAAATGCTTTAATGGCACCGATATTGTTATCATTTGGTCTGGATGAATTCTCAGTATCAACAGGAAAGGTATTAGAGACGAGAAAGACAATTGCAGACTGGTCACTTAAAGAAGCCGGACTTGTAACAGATAAGGTTATGTCAATGGCAACTGAGAAGGAAGTAACAGACTATCTTAGTGATTATTTATCAGAAAGAAATAAAAAATAAAAGGAAATATATATATGACAGTTTATGAAACAGATGAGATTATTGAGAGAGTTATTCTGGTTGGAGTAGCATTTGACACAGATGACGACACAGAGCGCTCTCTTGATGAGCTTGGAGAGCTTGCCAAGACAGCAGGTGCACAGACCGTGGGAAGGATGATTCAGACAAGAGATAACTTTCACCCTGCAACATATATTGGCAAGGGTAAGATTGAAGAATTAAGACTTATGATTGATGAGCTTGATGCTACGGGAATTATATGTGATGACGAATTAAGTCCTGCCCAGTTTAAGAATCTTGAGGATGAACTTGGTGTTAAAGTTATGGACAGAACAATGGTTATTCTTGACATATTTGCGGCAAGGGCTACATCGAGTGAAGGTAAGATTCAGGTTGAGATGGCACAGTTAAAGTACCGTTCAATAAGACTTGCGGGTTTTGGAACATCAATGTCAAGACTTGGTGGCGGAATAGGAACAAGAGGTCCCGGAGAGAAAAAGATTGAGACAGACAGACGACTTATAAGAGACAGAATATCAAAGCTCTCAGTAGACCTTAAAGATATGAAAGAGCACAGAGATGTCCAGAGAAGTAAAAGAGCTAAGACTTCAACACCTGTCGCAGCTATAGTTGGATATACCAATGCCGGCAAATCAACACTTCTTAATAAACTTACTGATGCAGGTGTGTTGTCGGAGAACAAGCTTTTTGCAACACTTGACCCTACAACAAGAAGTATGGAACTTCCTAATGGAGAGAAAGTGTTGCTTACTGATACCGTCGGATTTATAAGAAAACTGCCACATAATCTTATCGAAGCATTCAAGAGTACTCTTGAAGAGGCAAAGTATGCAGACATTATAGTGCATGTTGTTGATGTATCCAACCCGAACTATGAACAGCAGATGTCAACAGTATATGCAACACTTAAGCAGTTAGGTGTTGAAGGAAAGCCTGTTGTTACATTATTTAATAAATGTGATGTTTTACCGGAGAAGCCGGCAGCTAAGGATTTACATGCAGACTATACATACAATATATCTGCTGTAAGAGGTAATGGTCTTGAAGCATTTAAAGAGTGCTTACAGGAAATTATTCTTAAGAGCAGAATAAGAATTGAAAGGGTATTTCCTTACAGCGAAGCAGGCAAGATACAGCTTATAAGACAGTTTGGACAGCTTGAAAGTGAAGAGTACACAGAAGATGGAATTAAGGTGCTTGCCTATGTTCCTAAGGAGATAGAAGGGAAGTTGTAATTATGAATCTGATAGCAACAGTAGATAAGAACTGGGCAATAGGAAAACAGGGACATCTTCTTGTTAATATTCCGGAAGATATTAAGCTTTTCCGAATGGAAACAGCTGGAAAAGCTGCAATAATGGGAAGAAAGACATATGAGCAGATTACGGACAGAACAGCTCTTATAGACAGATATAATGTAGTGCTTACTAGTGATTTGTCATATAAGAAGGATGGAGTTGTTGTAGTACATTCAGTAGAAGAGGCACTTGAAAAGGTTGCATCATATAAGTCAGAGGATATATATGTAATCGGTGGAGAATCTGTATTTGAACAGTTTCTTCCATATTGCGATGTGGCACACATAACGAGTGTTGATTATAAGTATGATGCAGATGCACATTTTCCTAATCTGGATAAGATGCCAGAATGGAAAGTTACACAGATGAGTGAGGAACACACATACTTTGATTTGTGCTACGAATTTAAAAAGTACTGTAAAATGTAAATTATGCTTTGAATCGTGCAGAAACGGATATGATAGAAAAGTTTCTGACATATTTTCTTCATTGAAAATATACATTTTATTTGATACTATAATTAAAAAACAAGAGAGGGGAGAAATGTTATGTTTTGCACAAAATGCGGATATAATGCAGGGACAGCAAAATTTTGTCCAAAGTGTGGAAATCCTTTAAATCCACAGCCAGTACAGGAAACACCTGTACAGAACGAACCAGTTGCACAGACGGTACAGAGTGAGCCAGTTGCACAGCAGCAGTTCGGAACACAGCCACAGTTTAATGAGACAGTACAGCCACAGTCAGGCACAGTTCCACCAGTGAATGCAGATGTACCAAGATATCAGCAGGCACCTCCTATGCAGCCACAGCCTAAGAAGAAAAAGAAGAAGTGGCCAATAGTAGTTGCTATAATAGCAGTTATTGTGGCAGCGGCAGCAGTACTCGGATTTGTAGTACTTCCTAATGTGTTATCACCAGATAAGCATGCAATAGCAGCTATCAAGAAACTTGGAACAGGTCTTGAGGATACAGCAAGCAGTGCATTGGATAATATGTCACTTACATCTGTATCAGACAAGAATCAGATAACAGGTACATTAAAGCTTGATACTGCAACAATTGATGGCGAGAAGTATTCAGATTATATCAAGGCTGATACAGTTACATATGACATTCAGATGGATGCTTCAACAGAGAAGATGGCAGGAGAGATTAAGCTACAGAATGGATCAGCTACAGCACTTACAGTTACATTTTATTCAGATGGCAATAATATGTATTTCAAAGTGCCTGAGTTATTCTCAGAGTCATTCGTAATCTCACTGGCACAGTTTGAGGATGAAATTGATTCGGGATTTTCTTATGGAAGTTTGGGTAGTATTTCAAAGTATTTCTCAGCAATAGATACAAGCAATATTGAATTATACAGAGAACCTGTTAATGCAGCAGTTAAATGTGTAGTTAAGGGGATTAACACATTTGCAGAAGAATGTGAATACAAGAAGGGTGATAAATTTACATATAATTCGGATAACGGAGATATCAAGGTTTCTGAGTATAGCATTACAATAACTAAGGAGACTGTTATTAAGGCATGCGAAACAGTTATTGATGAATTATATGCAAGTAAAGATCTTTCTTCTTATATGACAATTCTTACAATGGCAGGCGTTTCACAGACAACTATCAAGAGCAGTATTGAGAGTTCATTAAGTGATATGCAGCCAGTTACATTGTCAATGTATATTAATAAGAATGATGAGATTGTAAGACTTGCAATTGATGCAGCAGATTATAATACAAGCGAAAAAGGATTTGTTGCAATCTCATTTCTTGGTAATGACAATCCATTTGAATATGTTGTTATCGAAGCTGATGTTGATGATATTAATATGAAGTATACAGTAAAGACACAGGATGATAAGGCTGCACTGGCATTAGAGATGACTCAGAATAAAGAGTATATCAAAGCAGGAGCAGAACTTAGTTCATCAGGAACAACAGTTAAGATTGATAATCTTTATGTGAACAGCAATATTGATGACAGCAATATAGATATGAAGCTTTCAGGTGAAGCAACACAGAAAGAATTCAGCAAGTTAAAATATTCTGCATCAGATTATTCAGGTGCTTACAATCTTGCTAATCTTACAGAGACCCAGAGCACAACACTGGCATATGAGCTTATGAAGAATTTAAATGTTTTATCTAATGTGTTCAGTGATAAGCTATATAATGAATTGTTTAATGGAAAGAGTTCTTCTGGTGGTGCAAGACTTGGGTTTTAATGGCAGCTATTAACTAATGAGTAATTAGAAAGATGAGGGTATATAATATGAAATTGGCAATTATTATTGGGGTAGTTGTGATTTTATTTGTTGTGTTTATTCTTGCAAGTTATATTAAAGCACCAACAGACAGGGCATTGATTGTTTCTGGTTTAAGAAAGAATCCTAAGTTTGTTATTGGTAAGTCAGCGTTAAGAATTCCATTCTTACAGAGAGTTGATAAACTTGAACTTAAGATGATTTCTGTTGATGTTAAGACTAAGGAATCAGTTCCGACTAACGAATATATCAATGTCAACATTGATTCTGCTGTAAAGATTAAGGTTGGTTCTTCTAAGGAAATGCTTGAGAAAGCAGCAAGCAACTTCCTTAACAAGAACGAAGATTATATCAGAAACTCAGTAGGAGATGTATTAGAGGGTAATGTTCGTGAGATTATAGGACAGATGAGGCTGGAAGATATTGTTCAGGACAGAAAGATGTTCGCTGAGAAGGTACAGGAAAATGCTGCTCCTGATATGGCAAGAATGGGTCTTGAAATAGTAAGCTTTAATGTCCAGAATGTTACTGATGAGGGAAATGTTATTGAGAACCTTGGTATTGACAGGGTGGTAAGCATCAGTAAATCAGCACAGATATCAAGAGCAGAATCAGAAAGGGATATCGAAGTTGCCAAAGCTAATGCAACAAAGCAGGCAAATGATGCAAGAATCGAAGCTGAGACTGCTATTGCAGAAAGAAATAACGAACTTGAGATTAAGAAACAAGAATTAAAGAGAGCAGCAGATGTTAAGAAAGCTGAGGCTGATGCTGCATACGAAATCCAGCAGCAGGAACAGAGAAAAACAATCGAAATTACAACTGCTGATGCTAATATTGCAAAGCAGGAGAAAGAGATTGAGTTAAGAGAGAAAGAGATTGCTGTTAAGGAAAAAACACTTGATGCAGATATCCGTAAACAGGCAGAAGCAGAGAAATACGCAACACAGCAGAAGGCTGATGCACAACTTTACCAGAGACAGAAGGAAGCAGAAGCAAAGCAGTTTGAAATTCAGAAACAGGCAGAGGCTAAGAAAGCACAGGCAGAAGCAGACAGATTTGCTAAAGAGCAGGAAGCAGAGGCTGTTAAGGCACAGGGAATTGCTGAAGCGGAAAGCATTAAGGCAAAAGGTCTTGCAGATGCAGAAAGCATTAAAGCAAGAGGTCTTGCTGAGGCTGAGGCTATGGAAAAGAAAGCAGAGGCAATGGCTAAGTATGGTAAAGCTGCTATGACAGAGATGATTATTAAAGTCCTTCCACAGATGGCAGAAGCAATTGCAAAGCCTCTTGAAAGCATTGATAAGGTTACTATTATTGATGGAGGTTCAGGTGAGAACGGAGTAGGAACTTTCAGTGGTAATGTACCGTCAGTTCTTGCTAAGACAATTGAGAGTATCAAGGAAACTACAGGTTTTGACCTGACAGAAGTCATGAAGGCTAATACATATGATGCAAAGACTACTAAGAACGTTAATTTCACAGGTCTTCCAGAAGAGATGAGTGCAGCAGCTAAAGAGCCTGAAACTGATGGTAAAACAGAATAATACTGATTAATTAAGAATCTAAATGTAAAATGTATATGCTGGTATCAGATATGGGAAACTATATCTGGTATCAGCATTTTTATAGTAAGAGCCGGTTTTACAGGTTGACTATATAAACTGTTGTGAGTTATAATTCTATTATTTGAATTGAAGGAGAATGGCATTTGAATTATACAAGTGCATGTGAACAATGATTAAATACAGATATTTTGTAAGAAGAGTTCTTGTATATGGATTGATAAGTGTTACAGTTATGTTATCTGCAGCAGTGACAGGATGTAACAACAAGAATAATATTTCAGAAGGAAGTATTAAGACAGAAGGAAATAATCAGTCAGAAGAGTTCAGTGAGACAGATGTGAATGACCAGCCGTCAGATATTGATGTTGAGCCACCGGTAATTCATGGTATATCAGATAAGACATATTATATAGGCAGCAAAGTTTCATATATGACAGATGTATATGCAACAGATTTCTCAGGGCAGGAGATTGATGTTGAGGTTGATAAATCACAGGTTAATACTTCACAGCCAGGAAGTTATATTGTTTATTATAAAGCAGTAGATTCATATGGTAATGAGACTATAGAAGAAGTGACATTTACTTTTATTGAAGAGGAGACACAGGAAGTTAAAGTAAACAGCAGTTATTCAACTCTTGATGAAGTTGTAGCTGCAGTTCTTCAGGATATTACAGACAATTCTATGTCTAAAGGACAGAAAGCTAGGGCAATATATAAGTATGCACATACTAAGATTGGATATGCAGGAAACAGTTATACACAGAGTTCAGAATGGCAGGATGAAGCATTTGAGGCATTAAAAGTGATTAAGAAGAATGGATATGTGTCGGGTGACTGTTTCACATATGCTTCTGTTGACAGAGCGCTCCTTGAAGGGATAGGAGCTGAGTGTATATGGGTTGATAATCAGGGCGCAAGGTCTGGAGATCATAGCTGGGTTTTATGTAATCTTGGAACAGGCTGGTATCATTTTGATTCAACAAGAATGTATGATGGATTTGAATGTTTTATGCTGACAGATTCACAGGTGCAGGATTATATTAACAGAGGAAATTCAATATATAGAAGAGATATGTCCGCGTATCCGGAAACTCCTTCAGAAGAGTTTTCATATTAGGGAGGAGTAAGATAAATGTTATTTACATCTTATCAGTTTATTTTATTTGTTCTGGTTGCACTTATTTTATATTATGTTGTTCCTAAACGTATTCAGTGGATAGTACTGTTATGTATGAATATGTTATTCTATGTGTATGCCGGATTAAGCGGAATAATATTCATAGTGACAACTATCGTAACGACGTATGCAGGTGCAAGGCTTATATATAGGGAGAAAGACAGGTCTGTACGCTTCATAGAGGAACATAAATGTGATATATCCAGAGATGAAAAGAAAAAGCTTAAGAACATTTCTTTAAGAAAACAGAAAATGTTTCTTACTATTGTTCTGTTTATTAATTTTGGAATACTTGCTGTACTTAAATACACCAATATGTTTATAGTCACATTTACAACATTTAATACGGTTGATTTCATACTTCCGATGGGAATATCATTCTATACATTCCAGTCTATTGGATATATGATTGATGTGTATCGCGGTGTTGCAGATGCAGAGAAGAATCCGTTCAGATATGCACTGTTTGTGTCTTTTTTTCCACAGCTTGTACAGGGACCTATAAGCAGATGGAATGATCTGAAGAAAAGCCTGTTTGAAAGTCATGTGTTTTCGTGGGTTAATATACAGTATGGTTTTGAGAGAATTCTGTGGGGATATTTCAAGAAGATGGTAATCGCAGACAGGGCAGCAATCGGACTTGCAACAATACAGTCAGATGTTTCAGTGTATTATGGTGCATATGCATTTGTAGGAATGCTGTTATATGCAATTGACCTGTATGCAGATTTCACAGGTGGCATAGATATTACAATTGGTGTTGCACAGATGTTTGGAATTACTCTTCCAGAGAATTTCAGAAGACCATTCTTTTCAAAGAGCATTGCAGAATACTGGAGAAGATGGCACATTACACTGTGCGCATGGTTTAAGGATTATCTTTTCTATCCGTTATCAATGTCTAAATGGATGAATAAGGTATCAAGGTGGCTTAAGAAGCACGTAGGAAAGCCGGTAGGTTCAAGATTTCCAGTATATTTTTCAAGTCTTACTGTGTGGTTTGTGACAGGTATATGGCATGGTGCAAGCTGGAACTTTGTAGTTTGGGGGCTTTTGAACAGCATAATTATGCTTGTTTCTCAGGAACTTAAGCCATTATATGAGAAGGCAGATAACAGGTTAGGTTACAGAAAATTAAAATACTACAAAGTATTTGAGATAATAAGAACTACTGCTATAGTATGCTGCCTGCAGATGCTTGATTATTACAGAGATATTGCAGAGGCATTCCGTATGTTTTTCTCGATGTTTACCAGTGTCAATTATGCGGCTGTGTTTACTAAGGGAATGTGGAGTATAGGATTATCAGCAGCTGATTATATAGTTATTTTTGCAGGCGTGGTTATAATGTTTGCGGTAAGCCTGCTTGAGAGAAAATGTCCGGTAAGAGACCGGTTAGCAAAGAAGAATTATATTATAAGATATACAGTTTTTCTTGTGATTTTTCTGCTTATAGCTGTATTTGGAATATATGGAACCGGATACGAGTCAAGTCAGTTTATATATAATCAGTTTTAGAAAACATTTTCTAAGGAATGGAGAAAGTTTTGAGAAAAAAGATATGTACAGGTATTGCAGTTATCATAATACCGATGGTATGTCTGTATCTTTTACAATGTCTGTTAGTTCCTAAATATGCATCAGATATTAAAGAAGGTGCAATGATTGAGGAATATTACAACAGTGAAAAGAATCATGATGTGCTTATTCTTGGTGACTGTGAAGTATATGAGAATATATCCCCTGTTACAATGTGGGAGAATTACGGGATATCAAGTTATATCCGTGGAAGTGCGGAACAGCTTATATGGCAGTCGTATTATCTGCTCGAAGATACTCTTAAGTATGAGAAACCGCAGGTTGTTATTGTAAATGTACTTGCAATGACACAAAGAGATGCCAAAAGTGAGGCTTATAACAGAATGACACTGGATGGCATGAAGCTTTCAAAGTATAAAATAGCTTCTATAAGGGAGTCAATGACAGAAGATGAGAATATGGCCAGTTATATATTTCCACTGCTTAGATATCACTCAAGATGGAGTGAATTGTCATCAGAGGATTTCAGATATATGTGGAAAACACCATCTGTTACAACTAACGGTTATCTTATGCAGAAAGGTATAAGACCAGTTACGACCATACCAAAAGCTGCTCCACTTGCTAATTATACATTCAGTGACAGGAACATGGAGTATCTTGATAAGATATATTCACTTTGCAAAGATAATGGTATTAATCTTGTGCTTATGAAGGCACCAAGTGTATTTCCTCACTGGTATGATGAATGGGATAAGCAGGTGAGTGATTATGCGGATGGGCATGGAATATTGTATCTTAATACAATTGATGAGGCTGAAAATATAGGTATAGACTATACTACTGATACATTTGATTATGGGCAGCATCTTAATGTAGAAGGAGCTGAGAAGCTGTCGTTATATCTTGGGGAACAGCTTGTTAAGAATTTCAGGCTTACTGACCATAGACAGGATGAATCATATAAGAATGCATGGCAGACAATAGTTAATAAATATTACGAAGAGAAACAGGGAGATTGATTATGAGAAAGAAGAGTTTAATGTTAGCGGCAGTACTTGCAGCAGGAGTTATGATGGCAGCATGTGGAAGTGCATCAACACTGCCAGATAATAGTCAGGACAAGCCGGTTGCATCACAGCAGACGGAAAGTAAGTATTCATTTGAATTAAAAGGAATAGAGTTAAAGACAGATGGCGATCTTACAGAATATACATCTAAGCTTGGAGAACCTTCTGGTGGTTACTATGAGGCTAAAAGCTGTGCATTTGAAGGAATGGACAAATTCTATTACTATGATAGCGTAACTCTGCAGGGATATCAGAAGGACGGAAATGATAAGCTTTATTCTATAACACTTATGGATGATGCTGTTAAGACTAAAGAAGGTGTCCGTATTGGCGATAAGAAAGATAAGGTTTTATCAGCATATGGAAGTGATTATACAGAAGCTGACGGACAGCTTCTGTATGAATCAGGTAACACCAGACTTTCGTTCGTTATGAAGGATGATGAAGTACAGAGCATAATATACAGTGTTAAATAATTCAATGGAGCAGCGTATATTTATGAGTATACAATATATGTGTTGTATCGGAATTTACGCAGCTTCTGCTCCATTTTAATGGCGTTGGAAAGCTGTCTGAAAGCACCAACCTGAACTTTATAATAGTCGTTTTCATATATGATAAAAGCTGGGAATCCTTCAATAAGTAGGGAATTAAGCATGCGGTCTGCATTATTTTTATTGCGGTAGGCACCAACCTGAACACGATAAAGTGGCTCAGGAGAGAGGTCATCATCGCAGTTACATGCTGGTTTAGCAGGAGGTGCAGGCTTTTTTTCGCATGCTGCAGGCATGATTTCAGCGGATTTGGCAGAATCTGATTTCACTGATGGCACTTCACCTGAAGCAGCCTGTGCAGTAGTATTATTTGTATTTGGTTTAATTCCAAGGGTCTTAAGAATACCATCTGCGATTCCATTTGCAATCTGGTTAAAGTTCTTATCAAATGTTTCATTATCTTTATCGTTGTTAATAAAGCCGGCTTCTACAAGTACGGCAGGCATTTTTGTCCGTTTGAGTACAACAAGGTTAGGACGTTCGGTAATTCCAAGATTTTTAAAGCCAGCCTTTTCCAGCTCAGAATTGATATTGGCAGCCATCTGTGATTTAATACCGGAATTATTGTAAACAAGAGTTTCCACGCCTGTGTACTGGTTAGGCGTAGGAGATGAATTTCTGTGGATTGATACAAAATAATCAGCCTTAGCATCATTGGCATCAGTTGCTTTTTTAAAAGGTGTCTCATATTCATCAGTAGTACGGGTGTACACAACGTCAATACCATTTTTTTCTAATATATCACCTACGGCGAGTGCAAGCTTTAAGTTGTCATCTTTCTCAGCTCTGCCATTATATGTTGCACCATAGTCGCTACCGCCGTGTCCGGCATCTACAGCAATCTTATATTGAGCCATAATATCTCCAATAACATTAATCATATTATTGTATGCAAAAGACATAATAAGCGTACCTGTCACATATATTTATCTTAAGATGAGAAAGAGGACAGATTATGAACGTTGGATATGTACATACATTTGAAGTGCCAGAAAATAATATTGATAAAGGCCGATTGAAGGTAAGTGTTGTCAATGAAGAAAATGTGCCAATTAAAGGAGCGGCTGTAAGACTGTCGTATACAGGAAATCCTGATAATATAATAGGAGAAAGTGGTACAGATGGAGATGGGATAAGTATATTTAATGACTTAAGAACGCCTCCAATTGAATATAGCATGGAACCGGGGAACAGGCAGCCATTTTCAGAGTATGACATAGCTGTAAGTGCGCCAGGATTTGATAATGTAAATATATCAGGCAGTGATATGTTTTCGGGGGAGCTAAGCATTCAGAATGTAAAGATGTCTGCAAGGGATAATTCACAGAATAATATAGTCATACCTGTTAACACATTATATGGAGATTACCCACCTAAGATTGATGAAGAAGAGATTAAGCCTATGGGACAGTCGGGTGAAATTGTGCTTGACAGAGTTGTTGTTCCTGAAATTGTAGTTGTACATGACGGACCGCCTAAAGATACTGAGGCAGATAATTATTATGTTACTTATAAGGATTATATTAAGAATGTGGCAAGCTCTGAGATATATTCAACATGGCCGAGGCAGACAATTGAGGCAAATGTGCTTGCTATTATGTCATTTACATTAAACCGGGTATATACAGAATGGTACAGAAACAAATTTTATGATTTTACAATAACTTCATCAACTGCATATGACCAGAAATGGGTTAATGGAAGAAATGTGTTCGAAAGTATATCACAGGTAGTAGATGATATATTTGACAATTACATATCAAGACCTAATGTTAAACAGCCAATTCTTACACAGTACTGTGATGGAAAGAGAGTGACATGTCCAAACAGGCTTTCACAGTGGGGAAGCAAGTATCTGGGAGATCAGAATTATTCATCAATTGATATATTAAGATATTATTATGGTCAGGATGTGTATATTAATGCGGCAGAACAGATAAACGGAATTCCTTATTCATGGCCGGGAACTAATCTTGATATAGGTTCATCCGGGCAGAAGGTAAGACAGCTTCAGGAACAGCTTAATCTTATAGGGGAGTATTATAGTTCTATTCCGGTCCTAAGTACTGATGGAATATATGGTGAGCAGACGGCAGTAGCGGTTAAGGAGTTCCAGCGGATATTCAATCTGCCACAGTCAGGAATAACAGATTTCCCTACATGGTTTACAGTGTCGGAGAAATATGTTGCACTTGCCGGACTTGCGGAATTATAAGAATGTTAATGAGGTATGTAAGGCTGTCACTTTGTGGCAGCCTTTTTAGGAGAATCATTTAAACAGCCTGTCCAAGACATGTCTTAATGTCATCTTCCGGATTGCTTATAAGTCTTAACTGGAAAGTATCGACGAGATACTGTAATACATTAGGGCTTAAGAATGCAGGAAGTGTAGGTCCAAGATAAATATTCTTAATGCCAAGGCTTAACAGGGCGAGAAGGTCTGCAACAGCCTTCTGCTCATACCATGAAACAATAAGAGATAAAGGAAGTCCATTGACATCTGTACCAAATGCATCAGCAAGAGCATTGGCAATAAGGATTGCGGAATATACATCATTACACTGACCAATATCAAGGAGTCTTGGAAGTCCGGCAACAGTTCCAAAGTCCAGCTTGTTGAAGCGGTATTTGCCACATGCGAGTGTAAGAATCATACAGTCATCAGGAACCATTGTTGCAAAATCAGTAAAATAACTTCTTCCCGGTCTTGCACCGTCACAGCCTCCAATAAGGAAGAAATGTCTTATCTGCTTAGATTTGACAGCTTCCACAAGTTCTCCTGCATGCGAAAGTGCCGCTTCATGTCCGAATCCTACAAGAATCTCTTTAACCTCCTGATCTTCAGTAAAGCCTCCAAGTTCAAGAGACTGTTTTATTATTTCAGAAAAATCCTTTTCGCCGTCAGGTTTCTTTTCAATATATTTTATTCCGTCCCATCCTACGACATTAGTAGAATATATGCGGTCTTTATAGGTGTCTCTTGGACGCATAAGGCAGTTGGTTGTCATAAGGATACAGCCTGGAAGATTGTCAAACTGCTTCTGCTGATCCTGCCATGCACCGCCGAAGTTACCAACAAGATGCTTGTATTTCTTGAGCCCTTCATAACCGTGTGAAGGAAGCATTTCACCATGTGTGTATATATTAATGCCGAGTCCTTCTGTCTGTTTTAAAAGCATTTCAAGGTCTTTAAGGTCATGTCCTGAAACAATTATAAATGGACCTTTCTTAATGTGTACATTAACTGTGTGAGGCGATGGATTACCGTAAATGGTAGTGTTTGCCTCATCAAGTTTTTTCATAATCTCGATAGCCATATCACCTGTTTTAAGTGTCAGGCGGATAAGCTCCTCAACAGTGAGAGTATTGTCTGTGATTGCTTCAAGTGCAGTGATATAGAAATTATCAACATTATCACTGTAATATGAAAGTTCCCTTGCCTGATGACCGTAAGCACTTATGCCTTTAAGACCGTAAAGAATTGTCTGCCTTAATGAGCGGATATCAGGGTCTAATGCCTTATCGTACATTATTCCTGCCATTGGCGCGTCACGAAGCATATCAGCTTTAGTTTCTGGCAGTTCGTATGCAGCAGATGGGGTAATATAATCAGTTGTTCCTACTATATTTTTCAGATTATTCTTGATGTCCTGGGATTGTTTAAGAAGATGTACATGGTCATCTACATTGAAATTAACATTGGTAAGAGTGGTAAAAAGACAATTCTCAATAAAGCTGACAACAGATTTGTCAACATTAAGTCCTGAATCCAGAATATGTCTGGCATAGAAGCTGATACCTTTCAGCTGATAGATAAGCAAATCCTGAAGATTGGCTATTTCTGGCGTCTTTCCGCATACGCCGAGTTTAGTGCAGCCTTTTCCGCCGGCTGTCTGTTCACATTGATAGCAGAACATATCGTATCCAAGATCCATATTATTACTCATATAATACTCCTTTTTGATTAATAATTATTAATTAATATTATGAATCCTGAATATCTGATTTATTCATAAATTTGTATGATATGACAATCGCATACAACACAATGTCAGAGGTAAGTTGAAAGATTTTATAAAGAAATTTTAATGATATAAAATGTATGGTACAATAATATATAGAAAGAATATGTGACGGATTCCGTCACATCCTTATCAAAGAGGAGGTACGTGTTATGCATATATCAAAAAATTCTGCAACTCAGATTGTTGAAGAAATTTCAAAACTTGTTAAACAGAATATTAATCTTATGGATGAGACAGGACATATAATTGCAAGTCGTGATAAATCCAGAATAGGGGATTTTCATTATGGTGCATATAAGATTATATCTGAAAATCTTGAGGAATATTATATTGATGAAGATGATTTATCAAAAGGCATAAAAAAAGGAATTAATCTTCCACTTGAACTTGATGGCGGAATAGTAGGAGTGATAGGAATGACAGGTGGATATGAAGAGGTTATAACGTCTGGAAAACTGTTAAAAAAGATGACGGAAATTCTTTTGATGGAGAGCCGTGCAAACTATAGACAGCTTATGAATAAGCGTGTAAGGAATGCTTTCTATGAAGAATGGCTTATAAATGGAGGATATAAGAATGCTGATTTAGAAGACCGTGGAATGGCTTTGGGAATAGATATTAATAAGCCAAGAAGAGTGTTTATTGCCAGCATAGATGAGTTGGACAACCTTAAAGATTCACAGCAGGGACAGTCTCAGATTGCAAAATTTGAGAATGATGTTGATGTATTTTTAAAGAGAAATAATTATAAAATGCATTTCAGGAACGCTTCAAGACAGATAATAATCATAGATAATATGGATACGGAAGATGTGGTTAAATTTGCAGGAGAGCTGGCAGGATATGTGTGGGAAAAAGATAAGTTTGAGCTGAATATTGGTATAGATTCAGCCCAAAGCTATGATATGCATGAAGCTTATGTTGAAGCACATAGGGCATGGACGGCTGCAGCTGAAAAACATGAACAGATTATATGCTATGAGGATATTAGCCTTGAACTTTTAATAAGCAATGTACCAACAGAGATTAAGCTTGAATATTTAAAGAAGGTATTCAAAGATATGGATTATAATGATGTATGTGAGAATATTGCGTTGCTGAAAGCGTATTTTAATGCACAGGGATCAATACAGAAAGCAGCAGACAATCTGTATATTCATAAGAATACATTACAATACAGAATATCAAAACTGAAAGAAATAACAGGACTTGATGTCAGGAAACCAACAGAAAGTCCAGCGTTGTATCTAGCATACATAATTACTGATGAATTAATTAATGAAAAATATGATTTACCATTATTGTTACATAATACAAAATAAAAATGATATTATGTGCTGTGTAACATTTTGCTATTGAACTTTACATGCTATTATTGTGTTATACAAAGCACAAAGGTTTGTGCAAAACGTACAACAATAAAATAGAAATGAGGTGTTTTTATGACAGGAGTAGCATTGATAATTGCATTTGTCTTGGCTATCATTGTGATGATAGTTGCAATTTCTAAGTTTAAGGTTCATCCTTTCTTAGCAATTATGGCGGTATCACTTATTCTTGCAATGTTGGCAGGGATTCCATTTGTTGATACTGTAAAACCAGACGGAACAAAGGTGTCTGGAATTCCAACAGTTATAGGAGCTGGATTCTCAGGTACATTCAGCAGCATCGGTATTGTTATTATATTAGGTGCATTGATTGGATCGGTACTTGAAAAAACAGGAGCAGCATTGAAGCTGGCAGATATGGTAATTAAGGTAGTAGGAAAGAAAAGACCAGAACTTGCAATAGAACTTATGGGCTGGGTTGTTTCAATTCCTGTGTTCTGTGACAGTGGTTTTGTAATTCTTAATCCAATAAGAAAAGCACTTGTAAAAAGAACAGCAGTTTCAAGTGTAGCAATGACAGTAGCACTTTCAGCAGGACTTTATATTTCTCATGTGTTTATTCCGCCAACACCTGGTCCGATAGCAGCTGCTAATACACTTGGAGTTGGAGATAATCTTTTACTTGTAATGGGACTTGGTGTTGTATGTTCAATATTTCCTCTTATAGCAGGTCTTGTATATGCTAAGTTTATTGGAAAGAGAGTAAAGAGTGCTGATGAAGTAACAGACAATGGAGAGGTTACTAAGACATATGAAGAATTAGTTGCAGAGTATGGAAAGCTTCCTAATGGATTTAATGCATTAGCTCCAATTCTTGTACCAATCATTCTTATGGCACTTGGTTCAATTTCATCAATGGCTGGCTGGACCGGCGCACTTGACATAGCATGCCAGTTCCTTGGTAAACCAATAATTGCTCTTGCTGTTGGTACAATATTTGCAGTAATCCAGCTTGCAACGGCACATAAGATGTCCGATTTTTACAATATTACCAATGAGACATTAAAAACAGTTGGCCCTATACTTTTTGTAACAGCAGCCGGTGGTGTGTTAGGTAAGGTTATATCTTCAAGCTCAATGGTTGCATTTATTACACAGCATGCGGAAGTGCTTTCAGCAGTCGGAATATTCTTCCCATTCCTTCTTGCGGCAATATTAAAGACAGCACAGGGATCTTCAACAGTTGCAATTACAACTACAGCAGGTATCATTGCTCCACTGCTTGGTGCACTTGGACTTGCTTCACCTGTTAAGACAGTACTTTGTGTAATGGCTATAGGTGCTGGTGCCATGACAGTATCACATGCTAACGACTCATACTTCTGGGTAGTTACTAATTTTGGTGACATGGATCCTGAACAGGGATATAAGACACAGACAGTGTGCACATTAATAATGGGTATTGCAGCAATGGTTGAAATATTTATTCTTTCATTAATTTTATAATATAAATGTTACATAATGCGGCTATACTTATGAGAACTATATGGACTTATCAGTATGGCCGCATTATTATATAAAAGAAAGGTTATAATAACAATACATTTAGAACAATATCAGGAGGATTATATATGGTTATAGGCTTTGTTGGATTGGGAATAATGGGAAAACCGATGGCAAAGAATCTTTGCAGAGCTGGATACACATTGATTGTTAATGACCATCATAAGGAAAATGTCGATGAACTTGTACAGGCAGGTGCGAGAAGTGCTGATTTAAAACAGATTGGCATGGAAAGTGATGTAGTTATAACAATGCTTCCAAACAGTCCTCAGGTAAAGGATGTAATGCTTGGGGAAAATGGTATTGCGGGTTATATGAAAAAAGGAACATGTTTTATAGATATGAGTTCAATTAATCCTGTCGACAGCAGATATATTGGTGATGTATTAAAAGAAAAAGGAATTGATATGCTTGATGCACCTGTGTCAGGAGGAGAACCTAAAGCAATAGATGGAACAGTTGCATTTATGGTTGGTGGAGATGAGAAAACATTTGATAAGTATAAACAGATTCTTACACATATGGGTTCATCAGTTACAAGATGTGGTGAACTTGGAGCAGGAAATACAACAAAACTTGCCAATCAGATAATTGTTGCATGTAATATCCAGGCAGTTTCTGAAAGTTTCATTCTGGCAAAAAAAGCCGGAGTAGACCCTGAGCGTGTATTTGAGGCAATAAAAGGCGGACTTGCAGGGTCTACTGTTATGAATGCCAAAGTTCCAATGATGATAGAGGACAATGTTGAACCAGGATTCAGAGTAGATTTACATATTAAAGATTTGAATAATGCACTTGAGTGTGCTCATAGTGTTGGAGCTCCAGTACCGATGACGGCACAGGTTCAGGAAATAATGCAGTATCTGCATAATAATGGAGACGGAAGCAGCGACCACAGTGCAATTATACATTATTATGAAAAACTGGCAGACACAAAATTATAAATGTTGTTGACAGGTTATTATAATGTCAGGAAGGAGAATCTTATGAATAAAGAATTAAGAGCGGTTGCAGACAATATAATTGATGCGGCAATTAAAGCAGTTCTTCCGGATGAAGCAGTTAAGAAAACACTTAAAGACAGGAAATTTGATGGAAAAGTTATTCTTGTAGCAGTAGGAAAAGCCGCTTGGCAGATGGCAAAGGCGGCAAGTGACTGTCTGGGAGACAGAATAAATGAAGGAATTGTAATAACGAAGTATGGACATGTAAAAGAGCCGATTGAAAGAATAGAATGTTTTGAGGCAGGCCACCCTGTTCCGGATGAGAATTCATTTAAAGCAACACAGGCAGCTATTGAGATGGTAAGCGGACTCAATAAGAATGATACAGTGCTTTTTCTTCTTTCAGGTGGAGGAAGTGCTTTATTTGAGAAGCCGAAGATTACAGGAGAAGAATTGCAGGATATAACTAATCAGTTACTTGCATGCGGCGCAGATATTGTTGAGATTAATACGATAAGAAAACGCTTATCAGAAGTAAAGGGCGGACGGTTTGCAAAATTATGTGAACCGGCGCATGTATTGTCAATAGTACTATCAGATATACTTGGTGACCCATTGGATATGATTGCTTCAGGTCCGGCGTGTGCAGATACTACAACATGTGAAGAAGCAAAACATATTGTAGAAAAATATAATCTGAATCTTAGTGAGACGGCTGATAAACTTATGGATATTGAAACTCCAAAGAAACTGGATAACGTAACAACATTTATTAATGGAAGTGTGCGTGAATTATGCAGTGCAGTTTCAAGAGAGTGCTTACAGTATGGATATGAACCAGTAATGCTTACTGACCAGCTATGCTGTCAGGCAAAAGAAGCCGGAAGTTTTCTTGCATCTATAGCAAAGACACATTGTAAGTCAGGAAAGAAGCTGGCATACATAGCAGGCGGAGAAACTGTTGTTAATATTACCGGACATGGTAAAGGCGGAAGAAATCAGGAGATTGCATTATCAGCAGCAGAAGGTATTAAGGGAATGTCAAATGCAGCAGTATTCAGTATAGGCAGTGATGGAACAGACGGACCTACGGATGCGGCAGGTGGATATAGCGATGGTGATACAGCAGGAGTCTTAAAGAATAAAGGAATAGATATATTTGAAGTACTTAAGAATAATGATGCTTATAATGCATTGAAACTAACAGAGGGGCTTATTATAACAGGTCCTACGGGAACAAATGTTAATGATGTTTCTGTGCTGCTTATATCAGATTGATAAGGTACATAAAGCGATAAAAATATATAATTTAATTATTTATTATAGTGTAAAGCCAGTATTTTGCTGGCTTTATATTTTTTTAATAAATTCATTAGCACTCACCTCTTGACAGTGCTAACAATGAGATGTATAACATCAATTGTAAGAGGAAAACAATAGATAAACAGTGAAGTTAAGCATTCATTGTAATAGAAGGAGGTAATCGTATGAACATTAATAAGTTTACACAGAAGTCTATTGAGGCTGTTAACCAGTGCGAGAAGATTGCCTACGATTATGGTAATCAGGAGATTGATCAGGAACATTTTCTGTACAGTCTCTTAACTATAGAAGATAGTCTTATCGCGAGCCTGATAGAGAAGATGGGAATTGATAAGGACACATTTATTAAAAATATTGAGACTTTACTTAGCCAGAAGAATAAGGTTTCAGGAAATGTACAGCTTTATGTAAGCAATGATCTTAATAAGGTTTTAGTAAATGCTGAAGATGAAGCAAAGAGAATGGGGGATGCATATGTTTCTGTTGAGCATCTTATGCTTGCGATGATTGCAGCACCTAACAAGGGCATAAAGCAGCTTTTTAAGACATATGGAATTAACAGGGAATCATTCCTGTCAGCCCTTGCTACAGTAAGAGGCAACCAGAGTGTTACCTCGGATAATCCGGAGGCAACTTATGATACTCTCAGCAAATATGCTACAGACCTTGTAGAGAGAGCTAAGGACGGAAAGCTTGACCCGGTTATCGGCAGAGATAATGAAATAAGAAATGTAATAAGAATCCTTTCCCGTAAGACTAAGAACAATCCGGTTCTTATTGGTGAGCCTGGTGTTGGTAAAACAGCAGTTGTTGAAGGACTTGCACAGAGAATTGTAAGGGGAGATGTTCCAGAAGGCTTAAAGGATAAGAAGCTTTTTGCACTGGATATGGGCGCGCTTGTTGCAGGTGCAAAGTATCGTGGTGAATTCGAGGAAAGACTTAAGGCTGTACTTGACGAGGTTAAGAAATCGGAAGGACAGATAATCCTGTTTATTGATGAGATTCACACTATTGTCGGTGCAGGTAAGACAGAAGGTGCTATGGATGCAGGCAATATGTTAAAGCCTATGCTTGCCCGTGGTGAACTTCATTGTATAGGTGCTACAACTCTTGATGAGCACAGAGAGTATATTGAGAAAGACCCGGCACTTGAAAGACGATTCCAGCCAGTTATGGTTGATGAGCCTACAGTTGAGGATACTATCTCAATCCTTAGAGGTCTTAAGGACAGATATGAAGTGTTCCATGGAGTTAAGATTACAGATGGCGCACTTGTAAGTGCAGCTACTTTGTCAGACAGATACATTTCAGACAGATTCCTGCCAGATAAGGCTATTGACCTTGTAGATGAGGCATGTGCAATGATTAAGACTGAACTTGATTCAATGCCTGCCGAACTTGATGAGAAGAGAAGAAAGATTATGCAGCTTGAGATTGAGGAGGCTGCTCTTAAGAAAGAGACAGATAACCTCAGTAAGGAAAGACTTGATGCATTACAGAAGGAATTATCTGAATTAAGGTCTGATTTCAATATCCAGAAAGCTAAATGGGACAGCGAGAAATCTTCTGTTGACCAGGTAAGCAAGTTAAAGGAAGAGATTGACCAGATTAATACCCAGATAGCACAGGCCAAGAGAGAATATGATCTTAATAAGGCAGCAGAACTTCAGTATGGTAAACTTCCACAGGCACAGAAGGCTTTGGAAGAAGCTGAAAAGAAGTCAAGTAACAGAGATATGAGCCTTGTTCATGAAAGTGTTACAGAGGAAGAGATTGCTAAGATTATATCAAGATGGACTGGTATTCCGGTTAGCAAGTTAAGTGAGTCTGAAAGACAGAAAACTCTTAATCTTGATGAACAGCTCCACAAGAGAGTTATCGGTCAGGATGAAGGTGTTACTAAGGTAACAGAGGCAATCATAAGGTCTAAGGCTGGTATTAAAGACCCGACTAAGCCAATCGGTTCATTCCTGTTCTTAGGACCTACAGGTGTAGGTAAGACAGAGCTTGCAAAGGCACTGGCTGAGAGTCTGTTTGATGATGAATCTAATATAGTAAGACTTGATATGTCCGAGTATATGGAGAAGTATTCAGTATCCAGACTTATCGGAGCGCCTCCAGGATATGTAGGTTATGATGAAGGTGGACAGCTTACAGAAGCTGTAAGAAGAAAACCATATTCAGTTGTTCTTTTTGATGAAGTTGAGAAGGCACATCCAGATGTATTTAATGTCCTCTTACAGGTACTTGATGATGGCCGTATCACTGATTCACAGGGAAGAACTGTGGATTTTAAGAACACTATAATCATAATGACAAGTAACATTGGTTCTTCATATCTGCTTGAAGGCATCAATCCTGATGGCTCAATTAAGCCAGAGGCAGAGGAAGCTGTTATGGGTGATTTAAAGAATCATTTCAGACCTGAATTCCTTAACCGTCTTGATGAGATAATTATGTTCAAGCCTCTTACTAAGGATAATATCAGCAATATTATCAATCTTCTTGTTGCAGATGTTAACAAGAGACTTGCAGATAAAGAGCTTGAGATTGTTCTTACAGATGCAGCCAAGGATTTCATAGTTGAAAACGGATTTGACCCAATGTATGGTGCAAGACCGCTTAAGAGATATGTCCAGAAGACAGTTGAGACACTGGCAGCCAAGTTAATACTTGCAGGCAATATCAATACAGGTGATGATATTGTTATTGACCTTGTAGATGGAAAGCTGACAGCCAGAGCCGCTGCGAGGGCTGTTGAGGGATAAGGCCTGATATTGTAAGGACTTTATGATTCTTTTGGGGGCATTGGAATTTTTGACTTTTGCTAAATGAATATAAATACAGATGATACTTTTGAAATAAAAGCCTACCAGATTATGGTATATATGCGAATTAGTAGGTTTTTGAAATTGAAAGTTGTCATTGATGAAATTAAAAAGCCTACTAAACTATTGTGTAATGCAAGTTTAGTAGGCTTTTTGAAAGCAAACCAACAATTTATTCTTTGAATTTCTGACAGCATACTTTATAAGCAAACCGCAATTGCGGTATTGACAAAAATATATATTAATTGTATATTAAAAATGATTTATGGTTAAAGATTCATGACAGACTGCTTGTATGTGAATGAAAGAGAAAGATATAACACAAAAGGTACTGGAAGATAATAACGATATATTTGCGGATATTGTTAATGGGCTGTTATTTGATGGAAAGTCGGAGGTTGAAGAGAATGAACTTGTTAATACGACAGTTCATTCACAGTATAAGGCTGAAGATGGAAAAGTTCATGAACAGGAACGCGATATTGCTAAGTATTGGAAAAGAGGAGGTACAGACATAGTCCTGTATGGCATAGAGAATCAGACAAAGGTTGAGAAAAGAATGCCAGCAAGGATATCGGGATATGAAGGTGCTTCATACAGAGGACAATATGATAAGAAAACAATAGTGCCGGTAATAACGATAGTGCTGTATTATGGTACAGACAGAAAATGGACAGCACCAAAGAATCTTAAGTCTCTGATTAAAGTTCCGGATAATCTGGATAAGTATGTTAATGACACTAAAGCTAATGTATTTGAGATAGCATGGCTGACAGATGAACAGATAGCAAAGTTTACAAGTGATTATAAGATAGTTGCTAATTTCTTTGTGAACAAGAGAAAGAACAAAGATTACATACCAGATGATAAGACAACAATTAAGCATGTGGATGAGATACTAAAGTTCTTATCAGTTATGACAGGGGATAACAGATATCAAGAGATATTGTCAGATAAGGAAGGAGTGAGCAATATGTGTGATGTAGCGCAGAGACTTGAAGACAGGGGAATTGAGAAAGGACTTCAGAAAGGAAGAGAAGAAGGCAACCAGATGATATATTCACTGGTCGAAGATGAGAGCATAAGTATGGAAAAGGGTGCACAAAAGTTAGGGGTAAGTGTAGAAAAGCTGCGAGCTAATATGATTAATGCGGGATACAAGTGTCCGGATATGGAGTGATAGCTGACAATATAATATATAAAGATAAAGCAATGCTGGGAAGAGTGGATACTGGCATTGCTTTTATTTTATGGAAAAGTCTGTTTCTGTTCAGGAACTTACTTCTGCGTGTTCCTATAAGAACAATAAATAATCAATCTATATAGGCAAATTTCAGGCAGAAATACATGAAATTGCAGGAATATACCTATCAGGCAGGCACGAGGAAGTTTATCTATAGGCAGATTGGAAGAAAAAGTGAAGGTTGAATAAGGATTCTGCCTGGATATGTCCTATAAATCAAGTGATAATGCGACTACCTATAGGTATCATGAACAACGAATCAATAATCAGATTAAGACATATTTATACAGAACTAGATAAACTGGTTCTTTTCAGTATTATATTCATAATTAATTGTCTTTAATTTATCAGTTATCTCTTTTTCTGAAACCATATAAGATTTGCACAGTTCCTCTAATGTGTTGTAATTGTCTCGAAGTTGTGTATTGACAAAGCTTAAAAGCATAACAGGGTCTTTAGGCATAGAAAAATCCTCCTTTTATTGTGTTTTCAGTGATTGCTCTATTGTTGTGCTATTTAGTACAGCATGAATATTTTCCCATATTAAGCATATTCTGTAAATGTAAGGCTTGTATATAAAATTGTATTAAAATAAATACATTTATGGTTGCACGAAAACGATTACTATGTTATAATTTTAACAAGCTAAGAAATATACTACTTAAATAACTGAATATTAAATTATGGAGGTTTTGTTATGGGAAAGAAATGGGTGTATTTGTTTACAGAGGGTAACGCAGATATGCGTGAGCTTCTCGGTGGTAAAGGTGCGAATCTGGCAGAGATGACTAATATTGGTCTTCCGGTTCCACAGGGGTTTACTATTACTACGGAAGCTTGTACCCAGTATTACGAGGATGGTAGAGAAATCAATGATGAGATCATGGGACAGATTAACGAACATATTGAGAAGATGGAACAGATTACAGGCAAGAAGTTTGGAGATATGGAGAATCCACTTTTAGTTTCAGTTCGTTCTGGAGCAAGAGCTTCTATGCCGGGTATGATGGATACAATCCTTAATCTTGGACTTAACGAGGACGTTGTTAATGTAATTGCACAGAAATCCGGCAATCCAAGATGGGCATGGGATTGTTATAGAAGATTTATCCAGATGTATTCAGATGTAGTTATGGAAGTTGGCAAGAAATATTTCGAAGAGCTTATTGACAAGATGAAGGATGAGAGAGGGGTTAAGCTTGATGTAGAGCTTACAGCGGATGATCTTAAGGAGCTTGCAACACAGTTTAAGGCTGAATATAAGTCTAAGATTGGCAAGGATTTCCCAGATGATCCTAAGGAACAGTTATACGGAGCTATAAAAGCTGTATTCCGTTCATGGGACAACCCAAGAGCTAATGTATACAGAAGAGATAATGATATTCCTTATTCTTGGGGAACAGCAGTTAATGTACAGTCTATGGCATTTGGTAATATGGGGGATGACTGTGGAACTGGTGTTGCATTTACAAGAGATCCTGCAACTGGTGCTAAAGGACTTTTTGGAGAGTTCCTTACTAACGCACAGGGTGAAGATGTTGTTGCCGGAGTAAGAACTCCAATGCATATTCAGGAAATGAGTGAGAAGTTCCCGGAAGCATTTGAGCAGTTTAAGGATGTGTGTGCAACTCTGGAAGAACATTACAGAGATATGCAGGATATGGAATTTACAGTAGAGCATGGCAAGCTGTTCATGTTACAGACACGTAATGGTAAGAGAACAGCACAGGCAGCATTAAAGATTGCATGCGACCTTGTAGATGAGGGGATGAGAACAGAGAAGGAAGCAGTTGCAATGATTGATCCTCGTAATCTTGATACACTTCTTCATCCTCAGTTTGATGCAGCTGCACTTAAGGCTGCAACTCCAGCAGGAAGAGGTCTTGGAGCATCTCCTGGCGCTGCATGTGGTAAGATTGTTTTCTCAGCAGAAGACGCAGAAGAGTGGAATGCAAGAGGCGAGAAAGTTGTTCTTGTAAGACTTGAGACATCGCCAGAAGATATTACAGGTATGAAGGCTTCACAGGGCATTCTTACTGTAAGAGGTGGTATGACAAGCCATGCAGCTGTTGTTGCAAGAGGTATGGGAACATGCTGCGTATCTGGCTGTGGTGATATTGCAATGGACGAAGCTAATAAAAAGTTCACACTTGCAGGCAAGGAATACCATGAAGGAGATTATATATCTATTGATGGTACAACAGGCAACATATATGATGGACAGATTCCTACGGTTGATGCCAAGATTGCAGGAGAGTTTGAAAGAGTTATGGAGTGGGCTGATAAGTACAGAAAGTTAAAGGTTCGTACTAATGCAGATACTCCTAAGGATGCCAAGAAGGCAAGAGAACTTGGAGCAGAAGGTATCGGACTTTGCCGTACTGAACATATGTTCTTTGAAGAGGACAGAATTGCAGCATTCAGAGAGATGATATGTTCTGATACTGTAGAAGAAAGAGAAGCAGCACTGGATAAGATTCTGCCATATCAGCAGGGGGATTTCGAAGCACTTTATGAGGCACTTGAAGGTAATCCTGTAACTATCAGATTTCTTGATCCACCTCTTCATGAATTTGTTCCTACAGAGGAAGAAGATATTAAGAAGTTAGCTGAATCACAGGGCAAGTCAGTAGAGACTATTAAGAATATTATTGCAAGTCTTCATGAGTTTAATCCAATGATGGGACACAGAGGATGCCGTCTTGCAGTAACATATCCAGAGATTGCCAAGATGCAGACAAGAGCTGTTATAAGAGCTGCAATCAATGTTAAGAAGGCACATCCTGACTGGAATGTTAAGCCTGAGATTATGATTCCGCTTATCTGTGAGGTTAAGGAATTAAAGTATGTAAAGAAGACTGTTGTTGAGACAGCAGATGAAGAGATTAAGGCAGCAGGAATCAACCTTGAATACGAGGTTGGTACTATGATTGAGATTCCAAGAGCTGCACTTACTGCTGATGAGATTGCTAAGGAAGCTGATTTCTTCTGCTTTGGTACTAACGATCTTACACAGATGACATTCGGATTCTCAAGAGATGACGCTGGAAAGTTCCTTAATGCATACTATGAATCTAAGATATTTGAGAATGATCCATTTGCAAAGCTTGACCAGAATGGTGTAGGCAAGCTTATGGAGATGACAATAAAGCTTGGAAGACCGGTTAATCCGAATCTTCACATAGGTATCTGTGGAGAGCATGGTGGAGATCCTTCATCAGTCGCATTCTGCCACAAGATAGGTCTTGATTATGTGAGCTGCTCACCATTCAGAGTACCTATTGCAAGACTTGCAGCAGCACAGGCAGCTATCAAAAGTAGGTAGGAGTTCTCTTTCCTTTGAATTACCGCTTGGTTTCGAGGAAGCAGCAGCCTATCGAAAGGCTAACGGACAGTATGTTCGCAAAAATCAATGGAGAGATACTACTGTAACGGTGTATATCGACCTTGATTAACAAATGAATTATGATAAGCGTATCATTAGAAATAGTGGTACGCTTATTTT
>UMFT01047059.1_pt1 | contig 31229 bp, 36 predicted proteins | sample 1965081 | NCBI WGS metagenome assembly UMFT01 (sample SAMEA4836053, study PRJEB28245) | human gut metagenome | biome: gut microbiome; material: fecal sample | place: Denmark | collected 2008
TAAACCTGTACCCAAAGCAACTATAAACAATGGTTCATATACCTTTATTCTTGTATCTGTTGAATTTGCAATGTAATTAATAAACTGCTGCTGCTGTTTTTGAGTTAGTGCAATTTTATTTTTTTGATTATCCTTACAAAACTCATTCATAATATTTGTGCAAGGATTTTTTAAAATGATGTCATTAGCTACCGCATAACTAAAAGCACTATTAAGCAAATTATTTATATATTTTAGTGTTCCTATTGATAGCTTAATACCATTTTTGCCATTAAGATAATCAGTATACATTTTAATAATATTCATTCGCTTAATATCTTTTATTTTCATTTTCCCGACTTTATCTTTAACATACCAATCCCAATATTGGCAATAACGTGTATATGTTTGGTCCTTTAGCTTTTCCTTTTTGCAGCTTTCCATATATTCATAAAACCAGGCATTAAGAGAAATATTTGAGTAGTTAACCCCCTCAAATTTTAACCTTTTTATTTCTTCCTCTTTTTCTCTTAGCTCTATTAAGGATTTTGAATATATTACTTTTTCTTGACCGCTCATATCTATAAACTTATAACGATACATTCCGTTACTTCTTTGATATTCGCCTTGTTTTAATATTCTGCCCTTATTATCTTTTCTCTTTTTTCTTGCCATATCTGCAACACCCTCTTTTTATTCTGTCAATCATTGCATACATTTTTTAAAAAGTTCGCATACTTTTTTATGCTTATTTCTGTAGTTACTATATTTTTTGCTTATATTTTGGCTTTTTTCACGCGTGCGCGTAAACCTTAACATTTCTTAACATTTTTCGTTTTTCACACTCTCCCCCGGTCTCGGGTTAATGGTTTATATCATTCCTGGAGCTGGTTATATTCGCTCTAAATTTAACGTTTTATATATTTCTGTTAACGATTCTTCTATTTCATTCTCAATCATATTCAAAGCGTTTTTTATATCTGATTGAACGATAAGAGAACCCTCGCAAATTAACGCATTTTCTATTATTTTTACCATTGATAAAACATTTTCTATATCGTAAACTTTTTCTTCCAGTACAAATATATCTGTGTTAGTTAGTTCCTTTTTCATTTTCTATATTCTTCTTTCTGTCATTTATTTATGCAATACTAAAACGTTTGCTAACTGCTGCTTTTAAATACTCATTGTATAACTCTGTGTAGTCCATTTTAAAAGTTTTGCTATCAAAACGATTAGTTATTACCTCTTTGAATCTAATTACATATAAGCCGGTATTTAACTCTTTAACGTCTTTGCTTTCCATTTCTGCCTTAATCTCTGCTTTAAGTTCTTCGATTGCTTTTTCTAATTCTGCCTTTTGTCTTTCCAGCTCCTTAATTTTTTTTACTCTGTTGTTTAATGCTCTTGTTCCCATATGTTTTACTTCCTTTCTTTATCTTATGTTTATATTATACTCATTTATGAGTATATAGTCAATAGTCTTTTACTCATTTTTGAGTATATTTTTAATCTTTTATACTCTTTTATGGTTATTATATAATCAATATTGATTTGATTTTTCTTTTCTGCTATCATAATTAATAATAAATACTATGAAAGGAGCTTTTTATATAATGGCAGGTACAAAAATCATTAAACAGTTATTAGCAGAAAGAAATATTAGCGTTAATGAATTAGCAACTAAACTTAATATAAAACCTCAATCAATGAGCAATAAACTATATAGAGATAGTTTCTCATTTCAAGAAATGTGTGTTATTTGCGATTTATTAAATGCTGATTTAAAAGCAATCACTCGCGATTCAAAGAAAGAATTTTATGAGAGTTAATTAAAAAACAAATTGCAGCAGTTACCGGTTGTAAATTTAAAAGCTCTTTTATTCTTCCAGACGGAGACAAAGTAACAGATTAGCTTTTTTAATATTAATAATTCTGTAAAACAAAGATATATACATCAATGTAAAAATAACCTTGGTCGGGTTCGTTCTGCTGGTGTGTATATCTTTTCTTTTTCATTCTTTATATTCTTTATTATTCTTATATATTCTTCTATTGGTGTTAGCAACCTTGTTAGTAACCTTGTTAGTCTGTGGTTTCTCTGATGTTTTTTAAGTGGCATTTATACCCTTGTTACCTATTGGAACAGAAACCATATAAAACACCGATAAATAAAGGGGGTTAGCCTTGTTAATACCTTGTTACTTATATGGCTTTTTTACTACTACTTATTTTTGCTAAAAGTGCTAATTTGCCTTGTTAGCTACCTTGTTAGCAACCTTGTTAGGGGGTGTTAGTTCCTTGTTAGGCTTAAATTCAAAATCGCTCACAACACCGATAAATAAAGGGGGTTAGCCTTGTTAGTTCCTTGTTAACCTTAAAATATTAAATACTATAAGAATATAGCTCTATAACGTGTTTTTGTTTTTTCTGTTACAGAAATACTAGTTAATGTTACAGAAATGCCCTTTTTGTATACAGAAACCCATAAAATGTATACATAAATTAGATTTCTGTATGCAGAAACCCTTTTTATGTATACAAAAATTGTGGTTATTCTTGGAATAATTAATATTAATCTTTGATTTACTTATGTTATTCCTGTTTTCCGTTATTCTGGTATAAATCGTAATTAACAACTACAATCAAGCGCCCAAACCTCAAACTTTTAACTTTTATCTCTTTAGTAAGTTCTAAATGTTTTAAGGCTGTTTTTACGCTCTGTATTGTTAAACCTGTTTCAATAGCTAAGTTTTGCAGGCTGGTTATAAATTCGCCCCGATTAACTGTTACACCTTTATAATTGCCTTTTTTCCAGTTTGCTTTTAATAGGCAATGAATAAAGAGCGTTTTGGTGTGTTCATCTGTGTACCATTCCCAATCCATTAATTTACGACTTAATTTGATAAAGTTATTATTAACGTATGGTGCATATTCGCCCATTAAAACCTTTTTTTGCTCGTTCTGCGCCTTTTCTTTGTTTGTGTTATACATTCCTTGACACCTCACTTTTAGCGCAATACGCTGTATTTTTGTATTTTTTAAATTCTGTCATTGTATACTCCTTAATCAGAAATAGCATTTATATAGCGTTCTACCTTTGAAACATTCCACAATAAGCGCTTGCCTACTCTTATTTCTGCGCCGGCTTGCTTTCCTATCTCAACCGCGCTATTTCTTCCGCAATTTAATAGTGATTTTAAACCCTCTGTATCTACAGTTAGTGGATTATCTATCTTTTTTATTTGTGCTTTTCTTGCCATTTTGCTGTTCTCCTTTTCGTTTAATTGATGTTTTTATCGTTGCAACGTGTGTAGTCGCATTGTATAATATTTTGTAACGTTTGCACAACATAACGTAAAAATGTTTTATACTTTATTTTTATATGCTAATTCTTGCTTACTTTTGTTAATCATTTTTGTTATTTGGTGTAAAACGTGTAAAAGATTACCAACATTTAATTTAAGGAGCTACTATTTATGGATAATAGAGATTTTTGCAGAACACTAAAAAGATTAAGAAATGAAAACGGAAGAACACAAGAATGGGTTGCAAACAAAATAGGGGTAACAAGACCAACTTATCTAAAATGGGAAAACGGGCAAACAATACCAGATATAAACGCAGTCTGTAGAATAGCTGATTTATTTAACATTTCTTTAGATGAATTAACCTCTAGAGATATAGACAAAAAAGAAACAACTTATAAAACGTATGCAGATATTTTTAAAGCATTATTCTCTTGCAATTTAGGTATTAAAAAATTTTCTTTCTGTAAAGGTAACATTGTAATTACTTCCGTTTATAGTTCCTGGATACAAATATACGAATTATATAAAAATGGTTCGGTAACTGATGAGGTTTATAATATGATGTGTAACTCTATTATTAACGAATTTAAAAATATAAAAATTGTTGATATTAGCAAAGGACAAATGCAATTAATAATTGCGCCTTATTTATTCGATAAGCTATCTAATTATGAACCCTGTTCACTAGAGTTAATTATAAAAATTCTAAAATCTAAAGAAAGTGATTTTTTTAATGGCTACGACAAAATCATAGACAAAAACTCCCCAGAAGTCGCTAACCTATATAAGCGATTTAAGCCATATATTATTGAAACTTGGGAAGAATTTAAACAATGTTTAGAAGATATTAGTATTATTACATTACCTTTTAATTTTTAAATATCATCTTCCAAAAGGGACACTAAAAGGGACACTGGCGCAAAAAAATGGCTCTCCCATTACTGGGAAAGCCTTTAAAAATCATTATTTTACTCAACTGTGTATGGCATTAATGCGATATTTCTAGCTCTCTTGATAGCTGTTGTAAGAGCTCTCTGATGTCTGGCACAGTTTCCTGTGATTCTTCTAGGAAGAATTTTTCCTCTTTCAGATACGTATCTCTTTAATGTAGCTACATCTTTATAATCGATTGCCTTGTTTTCGTTAGCACAAAATGCACAAACTTTTTTTCTTCTACGACCGCCTCTTCTTCTCATTGGAGAATCTGGTCTTTCACTCTTATTATATGGCATAACTTGACCTCCTATTTTCGTTAATGAGATTCTATTCGAATCTGTTAAAAGTTAAATGGTAAACCTGAATCATCTACACTGTCAGGAATGTTCATAAAACCGTCTCCTGCAGGTGCTGTTGGCTGTGATGCAACCGGCTGCTGCTGTGGCTGATAGTTATTATTGCTATCTGCTGTAGCTTTGCTTTCTGCAAATTCCTGGTTTTCAACAACTACTTCTGTTGTGTAAACTGTCTTACCATCTTTGTCCTGATAACTGCCTGTCTGAATACGACCTTCGGCAACTATCTTAGTTCCCTGATGGAAATATTTTTCAGCAAATTCACCGCTTCTACCAAATGCTACACATCTGATAAAGTCAGCGCTCTGATCTCCATCTCTCTTAAATCTACGATCTACTGCTAATGTGTATCTCGCAATAGCCAACTGATTATCTCCTGATGTTGAATATCTAACTTCAGGGTCACGAGTCAAACGACCCATAAGAATAACTTTATTCATATTATACCTCTCTAATGTATCAAACTATGCTTCTACTGCAACAGTCATAAATCTGATAACATTTTCCATAATACGAAGCTGGCTTTCTAACTCGCTAGGAAAATCTGTGTTTTCAGTGTCAATATCGATGAAGTAATAGAATGCTTCTGACATCTTCTGGATTTCGTAAGCTAATTTCTTCTTACCAGCTTCTTCGATCTTTGTAATTGTACCACCGAACTTTTCGATAAGTGCTTTTACCTTTTCTACTTCAGCTGTTCTTCCTTCATCATCAAGTTTTGCACTAACAACAACTGTTAATTCATATTTGTTCATGCTTCTACCTCCTTTTGGTCTCTGGCCTTTTCGTTTGAAAAAGCAAGGATCATAACGAATACTCGTTATGCGTAATTAATATATATCACGAATTACTATAATATCAAAAAAAGTCCCTGTGTTCAAGGACTTTTTTTCATTTTGTAAATTTTTTTCCGAAATCTTTTGGTTTTAAACAAAGCTTTCGTTTTTTTATTTACTGCAAAATCTTCTTTACGCTTTTTTCGAAAGTTTTTCTTGGAACCATTACTATACGACCGCAGCCTTTACATTTCAACTTAAAATCTGCACCCGTTCTTATAATTTCCCATTCATTAGTTCCACAAGGATGACCTTTTTTTAATGTTACTACTGTTCCAACATTATATTCCATTAGTCTACCACTCTTCCTATTCCAACTATATGCGAAATATTATTGTAGTTAATAGTCTGTCCACCTTTTTCTACCACTTTGCCTGCACCTGCATACATAGATACATGATAGATATTTAAAGTTCTTCCCGGTGTGCTGTATTTTACTGCCGCATTGTAATCTCCGTAAAAAATCAAATCACCTGGTTTCATATCATCTATGTCAATAAAACCATAATATACTATTTGATTTTTTTCTTTTAAATAGTCAAACAGGCTTGCTGCTGTCTTTGCATAAGAACCACTTCCAAGTTTCCTGTTGTAGCGCTTGTATGATTTATAGCCTTTCCAAACCAAAGCTGAACAATCATAATATCCTTTTCTCATTCTTTTTGGCTGACTATATTTCCAATGATTAACTATGTACATAGCCCTATTTACAATCTTGTACATACCTTTTGCATATACTTCGATTCTATAAGACTTGTGAATATTTCCGATTTTTACATCAACATATGTAACTCCTGAATTTACGCCTTTAACGACACCATCGCTTGAAACTGTGGCAACGCTTTCATTTCTGCTTGTAAATTCAGGAACTGTACCTGTGTCGCCCAAAATAGGAAACTGTACTTTTTCACCTTTTTTTATAACTGCCTTTAAATTATTAACTGTTGGATTAACAACTGTATACCTTATGTTGAATACTTTTCCATCTACATTTGCTGTAATTGTACCCGTTCCCGGTTTTGTGCCTAAAACTGCCGCTTTCTTTTCATAAGTTGTTAAAGTGGCACATTTTTTGTTTGAATTAGTCCAAGTAATAGTACTATGTTCTCCTAAACCTTTAAAAGAAATATACTGCTGTCTTTCATTGCCTAATGCTGTTCCATAAACAATTAACTTCTGAACTTCCGTTTCAGGGTTTGAAACATAAATTGTATTTGTATATGTAACAACATTTTTGTTTTTGTATGTAACCTTTGCTGTAATGTTAACTTTGCCTTCATTTACTGCTTTCAAAGTAGCTTTAAGCTTGCTTCCACTTACTGCTGAAAGTTTTGAAACAACATCGCTATTCCCAACGCTCCACTTGCATGACTTAACATTACTTTCGTCTATTCCATCTACCATAACAGTAAAATTCTGACCTTTTGCCTGGCTTACAAAACCGTTAACCTTTGTTCCGTCAGCGTTAACTTTCTTAATACTGATTCCGTTAGAATCATACAATCTGTTATTTAGATCACTTGACAAAACATTTATTGTACATTTGCTATATCCCTGTGAGGATTTCGCTGTTATTTCCGCTTTTCCCGGATTTAACGCCTCAACAGTACCTTCTTTATTGACTTTTGCTATTGAGTCATTTGAAGACATATATGAAATTTTATTAACTGACTTTGCTACAACCGTACCTGTCTGGCCTTCTGTTAATGTTGTAGGATATTTCGTTATGACAACATTCTTAGAAGTATCAGGAACTGTAACCTTACAAGTCATTGTTCTTGATTTACAAGTTGCAGTAATTGTTGCAGCTCCATAATTTACAGCTCTAATTCTACCTTTTTTTGAAACAGTAACTGCAAATTTATTAGATGTTCTCCATTTAACTTTCGTTCTCGCTGAAACATTTTTAACTTTTATTTTTTTTCTTTTACCCTTTTCTAATATTACTGTACTTTTAGAAATCGTAGGTGTTGCTCCATAAGCCAATTCACTTTTTAATTGAAGTCCTGAAATAATAGCCGCCATCACGATTATTATTCCAATTGTTCTCTTTAAAAATTTCATCTTTTCCTTCTTTCATTCTTTATCTGTCACATTATTTTGCTGTTTTAAAGTTCTTCTTTCTCCATTTTCCGTAAGTTGTACCGTTTGAAGTCTTTACATAACCTCTAACTCTTACGTAATATTTTTTATTTGCCTTTAACTTTTTAAATTTATAGCTAACTTTCTTAGTTGTCTTTGTTACTGCCTTCTTGAATTTTGAAGATCTAGACAACTGAAGCTGATATCCTGATACTTTTGCAATCTTTTTATAAATTACCTTGGCACTCTTCTTAGTTTTTACGATCTTTGTTATCCTTGTATTCCCAACGCTAACTTTCTGTGCTGTAGGTTTCTGAGTTTTTGTTAACTTTGCAGTTGTAGTTGGTGTTGGTGCAACTGTAGTTGTCTTTGCTGTTGTTGTAGTTGTTTCTACTGCTGCTGATGTTGTTGTTTCTGCTGTTGCAGGTGTAGTTGTTTCTGCCACTGCCGATGTAGTTGTCTCAGTTTCTTTAACAATTTTAATCTGTCCGTCTGCTATTTCAATATTTAACTGATCCTTTACAACATCCTGACCTTCTGTATTCACCAATCCATAAGAAATTGTATATCTACCTTCCTTATCAAAAACGACTCTAATAGTTCTGTCTAAATCATTACCTGCAATAGTCATTTCCTTATTAAATCCGCTAATGTCGTACCACTCTCCGCCATCTTTGTATTCAATAGATGATACCTGATTGTCGCCTGTTACTGAAACAGTTCTTACAACCTGCTTTCCAACAATGCCTGATGCCCAGAACTCTAGCTTAAATTCCTTAGCTGTTCCTAATGTGTATGCACCTTCTACGCCATCTTTCTTCACATAAATAGCTGCGCCAAAATTGTCGTCGCCTGTGTTATCACCGCCATCCGCCCATGCAGGTATAATCATAACCACAAGCATTGCCATAATTGTCACAATACTTATTAACTTCTTGTTCATTAAATATCTCCTTCCGAACTTCTCTGTTTTTTCGCACGTTACTTTGATTATAACATATTCCTGAAGATATATTACATATTTATTACAAATTTTTCGATATTTTTTTGTTTTTACATTTTATCCCCATGCAGCCGAAAAATTTTCATGCAAACACGTTGAGAGTTCTTATTTTGCTCCGCCGCCTATTGTAAAACAAAAATCAAAACTCGCCTACGGCTCAGACAGTTGATTTTTGCTTTACGCTATGCTCGCAAAATTGCGAATCTCTGCCTATTGTTTGCTTTGAAAATTTTTCGGCTACATGGGAAAAATGTGCGAAAAAAAATCTCAGGAACATTCCTGAGATTTTTGAGAGGCGAGTACCAGATTTGAACTGGTGATAGCGGTGTTGCAGACCGATGCCTTACCACTTGGCTAACTCGCCATATATATAGAACTCTTACATTATAGCAAGGGTTCTTTTTATCGTCAAGACTCATCTTTTCAGATAAGCTGACGGAAGTGACTCCAAGGGGATTTGAACCCCTGTTACCGCCGTGAAAGGGCGGTGTCTTAACCGCTTGACCATGGAGCCATAAGTGGATTGTTTAATCCACTTGCTAAACAGCTTTTATAATGTATCAAATACCTTTTGTTTTGTCAATAACTTTTTTAAACTTTTTTTAAAAAATTTTAAGCACCTTATTTTAGCCATAAAACTCTTTAATTATTATTGTTATCTAAAACAAGCTATTTACTATATTTTGTATTAAGTTGTTATCATAAATCATGCTTAACACTCCGTTGTCTGCTATTGCCTTGCAAACTGTCTGTCCCCAGGATGTTGAGCTGAAGATCGTAACTACCATACACAATAACCATATGATTAATATTGCCTGTGCAAAACCGATTAATGCTCCACCTGCCATATTAAATGTATGAATAACCGGAAGTTTTGTTACTATGTTTAACACTTCCACTAATGTTTTCATTAATATAGATATAACCATAAATAGCAAAATATATACCACTGCGTTTAAAACAACATCTGTTAAATATGCCACAACATATTCCTTAAATGTATTTACTGCCAATGAATCATAACTGCTTTGATTATTATTTTTCGTTAATGATTCTTTTAGTCCATTAGGTAATGGAAGTTCATTAATGATTTTCTCTTGATTATTGATTCCTGTTTCCGTCATGTTTTCTGTAGATGTTGCTATATGTTCACTTACATAGCTTTGTATATTTTGGTTTATTGAGTCATAAACCGGTGTATTTTTTATTACCTCTTTTGCAACAGGTGTTAAAATATTCACCAGTATAAGTGCTATAAAAATCGAGCCGAAAGAAAATGCCGTCTTTACAAGTCCTCTCTTCATTCCTATAGCAATCATTACCACAACAAAAACCGTTACCCCTGTCAGCATTATATTGCCCATTTCATTCCTCCGTTATTTCAATCGAATCTTCTGTATTTTTGAGTTAGTCATTAACAAATACGTTTTGGAATCGTCATATGGCATTAATCCATAAATCTGTCCCTTAAAATTAGTCTGAAATTTTTTCACACCTTTTATCGATAATATTTCGCATCGCATATCACTATACATTAAAATATTATCTCCGGCAAATGTAACATTTTCAAAATCCATATCCACTGTAGAATTTAATATTTGGGATCCACTTGAATTGTATACTTCAATTCTGTAAGGTCTGTCCGTGCTGGCATTTTTAAATACCAATCCTACATATTTGTCATTATAAAATACTTTCTGTATTTCTTCTTTTATTTTTATATCCTTTTTGGTAATATCCTTGTTACCCACCTTATATATAGAAACTATATCTTCGCCTATTGCCACTACCTGACTGTTTGAAACATAACTGATTGTAGGAACAATCGTCTCACCATATCCGCTAAACTCTTTTACCATTCGGTTTTCTATGTTTTTCCCTGAATTAGAAAAATCATAAAACTGTATCTTGTTTTCAAAAGAGCCATTTTTCACGGTAAGGTACGAAACTGCCATTCTTTCCCCATCATCTGACATTGAGAAATTAATCGGATATCCATTTTCATCAATAATAGACTTGTGAGATACCAACTGTTTTCCCTCTTTATCGTACACTTCTATATAGTTAGATGTTTTGTCCTCAAGCAACGCAGCAACAACCCCCTGCTTTGCCACCTCTAATTTCACAATAGGATAGCTTACGGAAACCTGTCCCTGACGACCTTTATCATTGTATATGAAAATATCATTGGTATTCTTATCCGCTATCGCCACATAGTCGTCACATACATCAATAATAGGTTGCTTCATTTCATATGCTTCTTCCCAAACAGTTTCTTTATCCTTAATATAAGCTATTCCATCATAGCTGTACTTAATAACATAGTCACCAAAAGGAATATATTTACTGCTCGCTCCACCTTTAATATTAGTGGATTCAATTACCTTGTAGGTGGTGTATTTGTGATATTTTTTGTAAAAGAACAACGCTCCAACAATAATCAAAATCACAGCTACTATTATTCCAAGCTTTACAGCCCTTTTCTCAAACACCTTTTTGGTATTTTTCATATATGTAGAATTTTGACCTTCTTTTTTCAGTCTTCTGAATTTTCTAATGTATTTATTTGCCACGATTTCACTTCCTTTGTTAAATCTATTAAAGATTATACAATATCTGCTGAATAATGACACCATTTTTTTGTTAAGGCAATAATATTTTTTGTCCTTCCTTGATTGTGTAATCATCGTCAATGTTATTTCTGTCTTTTATTTCATCTACCATTTCACTTGTTCCATAATAACTCATACTAATATCATACAATGTCTGTCCCGGTTTAACTGTATGGTATTGTCCTGAATAAGCACTGGAAATACTTTTTGTTTTATTATTTTCCGTTTCACTACCTGAAGGCTTATTACTGTTAGTATTATTACTATCATTTGTAGTATTGGTAATACTATTGTTACTGCTGTTATTATCCTGATTAGTTCCCGTTGTCTGTTTTGAAACAACCTCTCCGTTGTTATTTTTTTTCTGAGTAACATTGCTACCATTGGCAGCTATTGCTTTCTTGCTTTCCAATCCTGCTACGGTTGTGGCACTCTGTTTTGTTGTTTCGGTGTATGCACTTAAAATTTTATTAACAGCCTGAGCCTCTCTTTCTCTACTAATTCCTGCCAAAGTACTTTTAATATTTTTTAATTCTCCATAATTATTAAGCATTACAACTGTTGATAATAATAAAGCTACAATTAAAAGACCACTTACACCATATGCAATCCTTCCCTGTCGTATCGGCTCTCCAGTTTCTTCCACTGTATTATTATTACTTTTGCTATTTTTAAACCATTGACTCTTTTCTTTATTTTTTAAATCTTTTTTGTTTAAATTATTATCCTGTTTACTTTCTTCTTTTGAAATTTTTATAGTTTTACCGTTTGCCTCCTCCGCTTTTAATTCTATGTTCTCCAATTTCTTCTTGGATGATTTCTTATCTTTTTTATCCTCGCCTCCTATCTTGTCATCCACGCTAATATTTTTTATTTCATTGTTAGCTATCCCACTGTTTGTTGCACTGTTTTTTAAGTTTTTAACATATTTTTTCATTTTCTCATTTTTCTCATAATAGATATAGTAGCCCTGCTGCCTTTCAAGACCTGACTGTTCATAGCTATAAAAGCCTTCTTCGTTTTCTGCCCTGTCTTTCAAAAAACATACTTTGTCATTTCCGGCAAAGTTATCAAGATGAATCTTTTTTATTCCATTCATATCCTCACTTACCCTGTAAGGAACCGAAACATACCAGCCCACAATATTTAACTGTTCAAAAAACTGCTTTATATCTTTGTAAATTCCGGACCAGATATCATCATTAAAAATAATACTGTTTTCTATTACATCACGAACTTCCACCATTCCTTTTACAAAAATATAAACATTTCCTTTTGCCCTTTTTACATCTCCCAGTAATACCCCATATTTAACATTATCCTCACCTGAAGGGCTCTTCTTTAAATATGTCATTACATAATCTTCTATGTATATTTTCTTGTTTGAACTGTTATTTCCTATTTGATGAATATTTTTCGGAATCCTGACCTCATCCTGCTCTTCATGCTCCTCTCCACTATATACCACTTCTATCATGATACCTCTCCTTTCTTTGTTTTACGAAAGAGATAATACCATAGTGGTGCTGTATTAATTTGTCAAAAACTCTACCCTGTATGCATAAACTTTGTGACAATAAAAGTGCCGATTAAACACCGACACTTCTATTTATACAAAAAGAAAATTTTTATTCTACAATCTGACCTAAAACCTTACCAATCGCATCATTTATAATCAGGTCTGCCCTTGAATCCTTTGGCGTGGAACTCTTGTTTATAAGAACAAGCTTGTTTCCTCTATAATAATCTATAAGCCCTGCTGCCGGATAAACCGCAAGAGAAGTTCCTCCTATTATAAGTACATCTGCATTAGAAATGGCTTCGATAGACTTTCTTATTGTATTCTGATCAAGTCCTTCTTCATACAAAACCACATCAGGCTTAATAATTCCTCCACAGCTACACTTAGGTACTCCTTTCTGCGCCATTATCTCTTTAAGTCCGTAAAACTTGCCACAGGATTCACAGTAGTTTCTATGAACAGAGCCATGAAGTTCATAAACAGTTTCACTTCCTGCTGCCTGATGCAAGCCATCAATATTCTGCGTAACTACAGCCTTTAGTTTTCCTTTCTTTTCTAATTTTGCCAAAGCTTTGTGGGCTGCATTCGGTTTTGCATCAGGAAATAACATTTTATTATGATAAAATCTATAAAACTCTTCCGGATTCCTTTTATAAAAAGTATGGCTTAAAATTGTTTCCGGTGGATAATCATATTCCTGATTGTATAATCCGTCCACACTTCTAAAATCCGGAACACCACTTTCTGTGGAAACTCCTGCTCCGCCAAAAAATACAATATTGTCACTTCCATCAATAATCTCTTTTAACTTTTGAATTTTTTCGTCCATAACAGCCTCCTTAATCACTTGATTGCACGGACTATTCCGTAATTTACACTAAGATTATTATACCACTAAGGACTTTATCACTCCACTATAAAGTCTATATCTGCTACAGTTATTTGATCTCCCACATTAATTTCTTTAGGTTTATGAGGTTCAAGTTTTTGCCCGTTAACGTAAGTTCCGTTAGTAGAATTAAGATCCTCAACATAATAGTTAGACATTTCTTCCGATAGTCTTAAATGAACCCTGCTTACTACAGGACTGTCCACTATATAATCGCTGCTTAACTTACTCTTTCCTAATATGCACGGATAACCCTTTGGTTCGATTTCCATGCTTCCCTGATTACTAATTTCTTTTAGGGTTATTCTATTTATTACTCCTGATGATGTTAATAACATTGTAGCTTCTTCATAATCTCCGTCATAATTATCATCATAACCTTTCTCATAGTTGTCTCTATAATTATCTGTCTCCTCTCCTATTGTTGCCATTTGATAATCTGAGTAATTGTACAGTGGTTCTTCTGTAGCCTGTCCTGAAATTTCTTTTAAACCACTCTCTTTTTTATTAATTTCCGAAGGATTTTCCAGTTCTGCTTCCAGTTCATCTTCATCCTCATATTTATTTTTCCCTTTTAATCTTTCCATTATTTTTTTAAAAAGACTTTTCTTTTTTTCTTCATATGGTTTTGTTACTACATTCTTTTCCGTATTAATAACAATATTCTCAACTCCTTTAACAAACTCTTCCCGGTCTTTCTTTTTATATGTACTTTCCTTTGCTTCTTTGTAGTTTTCAACAGCACAATTATACAAATCCTGCACAGTATAACTGTCGCTAATTGTAATCTGCTGTATTCCATAAGCCATAAGAACTGCAGGCTTATTGTTATGGTCAATACATTCTAATATGCTGTCAAAAATATTTCTCATATTCTGCTGCACATCTTCATACTCATTTGGGCAATAACAAAAACCATATTCTCCCGTTTTCTTATTTATGTACACATAATTAATGTCAAACAAAAAATCATTTAAATCCATCAGGTATTCTTTTGTGCTTTTAGATAACTTTTTAATGTCCTTTATTAAATTATATAAGTCTTTTCCTGACATCTTTTTCCGCGAAAACATAGCTTTTACAGTAATGTACTCTGTTACGTTATAGTACAATTGTTTTTCTCCATCTATAACTCTAAGACCTATTGGGATTACATTTTCTATATTATTATTTTTAAGCATTTTAAATTTATAATCATTTTCATCAATTTCAATCCCTTTTATTATCATAAAATTTTTGTTTCCATCTTTTTTGTTAACAACTTCCATTAATTATCACTGTCCCCCTTTTGTATGTTATCTCTAATTGCCGAAGTAATTCCGAAAATTTTTCGACTCATTCTTTTTTCCACATTTATTTCATAACTGTTATTTCCCTTATTAATGAATTCTTCCATCCACTTAATATTGCTTATGGATGTATATTGTAGTGTTATCTTATAGTGATTTGTGCTTTCACCGCACTTTGCACTTACTTTTGTAATAAACAATGGTATTGACTGAAACTTCTTTTCAACATTACTTTCAAAATCTTTAAATTCCATTTCTGCATATGTGCATCCGGCTCCATAGGCATAACTTTTCATTTTTACAATATCGTGTAAAAACATAGAAAAATAAATTAACAGTAACACCATTAGCATTACAATAGGAAACACAATTGCTGTTTCAATAGTTATTTCTCCCTTTAGTTTATTGCCTTTCATTTTTCCCCCTTTATTGTGTAGATATAAATGTTACTAATGCTCCTGCCAACACAAAGGGCATAAAGGCAACGGTACTTTTAAATGTTGTTTTCTTTAGAATTATTGCCACTAGTGAGAAGATACTACATAGCAGAAAACTCCAAAGAATTATAACAAAGCATTTTTCTCCGCCCATAATCAAACCTATTGCAAGAAAAACAAGACTGTCACCGTATCCTATTTTCTCCCTTGTAACCACACTGATTATTAGAAATATCCCCCCAATAATTGCTCCCTCAATAAGGGATTTTCCACTTATATCCCTAAATATTGTATGCAACATAATTGCGGCCACTATATTTAAAATACATAACCAACCACTAACATTTCTTTTCTTTATATCTGTAAATGTGCATATGCACAAAAAAATCATTATCCAAATCCAATACATTTTATCCCCCATTACAACTGCTGCATGGTTTTCTATTATCCACTTCCTTAATATCAATTTCTATAATATTTCTTGTTATTCCACTACATTGGAGATTTGTGTGATATCTGTTTCCATCTGCTGTAATAAATACTGTTGTGGTGTCACTTATTTTCTTATTTCCACAAAACTCACAAGGTGTGTATTTTTCTCCCTGTTCATTTCTTGCTTCACCAACCTTACCATACTCTGTTCCCGTAATATAAAGTATTAAATGACTACATTCTTTTGTGCTGTGATATACATTCCCATACTTAGTTATGTAAACCAGTTCATAATCTTTAGTCATATCCGTGCCTGTCCAGTCTTTAACCTTTGCTCTTTGAGTTATGGCTATGGTTTTACTTAAAACAGGTAACTTATAATCATATGTATAAACCATGTCAATATAATCATCTTTTATTAAATTGCTTTCAGGCAAAGTGTCTTTCATTTCACTTATATTCTCTTTTAATTTGTCCTTGTATTCTTTTAATTTCTCGCTATAATCGGTAATTTCATCTACTTGTTTTATGTAAAACATTTGCTTTGCCATATTTTCTGCCAAACGGTTCATTTTAATCTGTGTTGAAAGTTGCTTGTCAACAGCAGTTATGAAACCGGCTAGAAATACCACAACAAACATAAATAAAGTTAATGAAATTGTTGCCTCTATAGTAATTGCAGCTTTTGCTGTACATTTAATTATATTTTTTATCTTTGTATCTTTTGTCTCCACATTTTTCCGTTCTCCTTCTTTTATTTTTATGAAAGGATGTTTTCTTTTCGTCTTATTGGGTGCTTTTTATAAAAAGGGGTTATTAAAAAATAGCTTTTGTACTTGGAGAGAAACATCATCTTATTTTTTATTTGACCATAACATATTAGCTACGAAAACATCCTTTCCGTTATTGAAACATATCTTTAACCACATCTATGTTTCATTCCTACTTCACTGAATACTTTACAACACATACATACTCTCCATAGGCTTAAATTCCTGACTAACGAATCAGTACATCCTTTTATTTTCTATCCTTTTAAATTTGATAATCTTTTTTCTATTCTTGTAATCATAGTTTCATTCTTTATAATATTTGCAGTTTTTCTACACGCTACTTCTCTTCTTGCATTAAAGTTTAAGCTGTTCTGACTTTTTAATCTTTGATTTTCTAATTTGGAATTAGCTAATTTTTGTTCCTTATATTTACGAATTAATGCCTTTTCCAATCTTCTTTTTCTTTTCTTTAGTATTTCTATTTTTCTAATTTGTTTTAAATTATTTTCATCAGTTAGTTGTTTTGTCATAATACTTATCTCCTAATAAGAATCATAATAAGCCATACTATATTTATAGGCATTATTTTCCTCTGTCAGATTATTTACTACTATTGGAATAGCAGTAAACAATGGTGCAGTTTCATAAGTAGCTTTCAGCTTAAAACCCGTCAGACTTTTACTCATTAAGAATTCACTGTTATACCTTTTCTGTATATTTATCTGTATCAAATCCATTATTCTATATATACTGTCCCCTGTATTCTGTACTGCAATTAGTATTTGGCAATACTCTTTGTAACTTAGTCCTTTTGAATCTTCTTTTTTGCCACCATTTGTTATGTTGCCTATGGAAGTTCTCCAGCCTCCCTTTGATTTTGTCAAAGCAACCTTACCTCCTGATAACAATATTTTCATGTCATTAACTGCCTCCGCCATTGACCATGCACTAATTAGCACTCCCTTTGCCACCGGCTCTAAGAAAGGCAAGCCTGTTACAATTGCCACAGATGCTGCTATTGCTGACACCTGTTCCATTTTTTCTTTGTCTGTAATAAGATACGCCATATTTATCCCTGTTTTTGCCAAAACAATTTTCTCCACTACAGATGCAAGATTCTCCTTATCACTGTCTTTTCCTGAAATAACATATTCCAGTTCATACTTTAATACTGTATTTTTTTCCGGATTATTGTAATTACCAAACTTTAATCCTGCATATAGTGCATTAACACATTTATTTTTTATTTTTTTTGACAAACTGTTATTTTTTTTGCCTTTCAAAGTTGATGGCAGATTAGAACCGGATAAAGTATTTTTTGATACATTTTCCGGGTTTTCTAAAACCTGTGACAATACTCCACTATCAATAAAATCTTTTAAATTTTCAAATATTGAATAATTATCTCTATCTTCTTCTGTACTTTCCAGTGTAATTAAAGACTCCATTTCGCTTATAACTTTCCCCATGTTGCTTATGGACTTTTTAACTTTGCTTATATTGCCTGAATCTAATTTTTTAATTTTCAAAACGTTAAGCTCTTTGTCCCTCTTTATCTCATCCCTTACTTTTTCCAAAATTTCCAAATTAGTATCCATGTAATCTTTTGCATCAGATGTATAGCTATTCTTTTTCAAAAACTGTTCTTTTTTTCTTTCGTACACTTCTATCTTGGAAATAGCACTGTCCACATCCTTCGATTTTATTTCGATTGATGCCATCAGCTCTCTATACTCTTTCAAAACTTTCTTTCCCTCTTTTTTATTAAAATCAGATTGAAGTTTTTCTATTTTCTGACTAACCGAATCATACTTATTACTTAAATCTTTTGTTTCTTTTAAACCTGTAACTATGCTATTAATATTTTCTACAAGTTCCTGCAATTCCCCCTTATTGACATCGACTACAATATTCAAGTCACACTTATTTTTATTTTGGTCATTACAGTTTTCGTATGTTTCACATTCTTTCACAAGTCTTTCAACAGTTTCCATTACACCTGCATATTTTATATACGATTTAATTTGATTTGAGAAATATTGTCCTCCTTTTTTCGTTAAATACTCCTTTCCGGTTACTTCTAAATTAACCAGATTTGTTCCTAAAAAATTTAGTCCCGGCTCATTTAAATCTGCCATATTTATATTATCCTGTATGTTCTTTTTTATTACCGACTCAACAGTCTGCTTTTCCCATACAAGTAATATTCCATAATCTTCATAAACCTGTCTTCCATATCCTGCCAGTGCTGACTCTGCACTCATATATGTATAGCTTTTTATCTGCGCCTGTACTGCACTGATTCTTGCACTTTCACCAATTACATTAACAAGCAACATCACACTTATAAGTATCATGCTTAAATAGATGGTTATACTTCCTTTTACTTTCATTTTTTACTTTCCATAAAACTTTTCGTAAAATTTATTACCTTAAAAAGTTTGTTTTTCCCCCATTTTAAAACTTTTTAATCTGAGTTTTTATTGTTGTATAAACTCCGTCAGCTATTCCACTTATCTGTGATTTAAATACTAAGGCAAGTCCTACAAGTACCAGAATTATCAGCACTACCTCTATAACGCCCATTGCCTTCTGTTTTCCTAAAATAATTCTTGCTTTTGTCTTCAAAATTTCCAACATTTCTATACCCCCTGTTTTCACTTGTTATAATTGTTTATTTTCACATTTCTATTTTATTTTTATATTCAATTTTCATATTGTTTTTATACTGTGTTTTCACTTCTTCACATATTTATTGACATTAATGCCGGTACCATTAGAACAACCAGTGCCACTATTAACATAACCGTCATTGGTCCTAACAGTTTAGTTGATATTTCGCTGCCTCTTTTTAAAGCAGTATTCTTTCTCTCAACCAGTGCCCTATTTAACTCATTTTCAAGGGCAAAAGATAACTCTCCTGTTCCTCTGCGTATGTTTTGTTCAATAATATTTGCCAACTTTATATAATTGTGCAACCCACATCTTTCTCCATATTGATTTATTGCATTAATTTCTGACACTCCGCTTTTCATTTTTACCGTTGCCATTTTCAACTCTTCATAAGCATAATGATACTCTTTTGAATTTTTCTTTTTCTCATCCTCATATTGCCTTACAATTCTTTCAATTGAGCTCTTTATTGAAAGTCCTGCATTGCTATATAATAGAATTTTGCTTAGGATTTCAGGGTAATCAGATTGAAGTTGTATATTTCGTTTTTTCACTTCACTCTTTAAATCTCTATCCTTCAAGAAAAATACTGCCACACACATAATAAATGCTACTATTGGAATATATTTTCCTATTTTTGATGCACTTTTATAATAACTAATCTTTTCGCCTGATATATTTTCCGGCAAAAAAATCTTCTTTTGCTCACTATCCTGACTGTTTATGTATTCCTGAACTGCTTCCTGAATATCTCCCTTGTAATTTCTTGGAAATACATTTACGGCAAATGTGTAGCTTAATGTTAGTTCATTTAATTCCATATTTGCCGTAAGGTTAACAATTGTACCTTCCTGTGAAACATCAGACATAATCTGTCCATCATAATTCAAAACCCTACCATCACTTATATCCCATGTTACCGAAATATCGGTGTCTGGTATTTCACGAATCAAATTCAATGGCTTATCAATATGGTTAGCACTTTTGTTCTTGTCCAAAACAAGCTTAACTAACTTATTTCTACTATTCTCCATTAGTTTTAAGGATTCATCTTTTGACAGTTGTCTTTGGTCTACTTCGACATTAATTTTTTCAACATTATCTCCATTCTTTGCAAAAAAACTATAACTGCTAATACTTTGCCCGTCTCTATCCAATGTTTTTATTTGCCCTTTATTGTCCTTATTTTCAGAAAAACTTATTGCCATTCCAAATATCAGACACAAAATAAACATTCCAAGGCACGAAGCTATTTTATTTACACGATACATATAAATCTCTTTTTTTATGTTTTCCTGTACATTTAACTTTTTTATTAAAGATTCCGTATATGTATTTTTATGTAAAAGTCCTTTAGGTATTCTGTCAGCAATAAACATCGACATTCCGTACAATGGGCTAAGTTTATCTTTCTTAAACTTTTTTCTTAAGGTTCGTCTATACCTGACTGTTAATATATAAAATATTAAAATCAAACCAAGTAGAACTGTATAAACCTTCAATGTCATCCCCCTCTCTTAATCACTGTGTTTACCGTGTCAAACGATCTTATCCTATACTTGCACAATTTCTGCAATCTTATATGCTTACCTTTACTATTTTTTCGCTCCACAAGTATGCAAGCAGATAAACTATTAGACATACCGTCATAACTATATTTCCCATTATGGATTTGTACATTATATCCAGAAAACCGGGGGAAGCCATACTTATATATCCGATTAAAAACAACGGAATCACAGTCATAATACGCTGCTCCAGTTTCTTGTCGTTTATGGCAACATTAATTTCTTCCTTTACTGATTCCTTAAGAACAATATTTTCTATAACTCTTTTTATTACATTGTTCATATTACCGCCTGATTTTTGTGCTATGGAAAAAGTATTATAAAACATATGAGCACTTTCTAAATCAGTTCTCTCCGCAAAATCTTTAAAAACCATCTCTATTGGTGTATTAAGTTTAAGTCTTGAAGTCATTAATCTTAACTCTGAACATATTAATCCATCATATCCATAAATATTAACCATCTCACGATAGCTTTCTTTTAATCCGTTCTCGACGGAATATCCTGTAACAATTCCATCCTTTAAGGCTACAAGCATTTCTTTATACTGATGTTCAAATTCTGCCTTTGCCCTGTCTTTGTATTTCGTTGAATATTGCCTGTATATTGGTATTACTAATGGCAGAATTATAATTCCCGCCTTAAAACTTCCATAAAACATTCTTCCCATTAAAATCACCAACAGACCTATTATTATCAGACTTACAGTCTTCTTCTTTCCTGACATACAATAATTCATATTCCCCCTTATCGGACAATTATCTTAAGCCAAACCCTTTCTTTCCAACTTTTGCTTATTAATTAGTGGATTTTCAGTTCTTTCCAATTGTCCCACAACTTTATTTTTGTCAGATTCAGGTTCTTCCTTAAAAACATACAACCTGTTTAGTTCTATCTGACCATTTCTTATCCCAATCACTTCATTAATTTCCAATACTTTTCTTGTTTTGTCTCTCATTCTTCCTAAATGAATAACTATATCTATTGCTGTTGCAATCTGTGCTCTTATAGCCGACAATGGCATATCAATTCCCATAAGAACCATTGTTTCCAATCTTGTCATCATATCTGATGGAGAATTTCCATGTCCTGTTGACATAGAACCATCATGTCCTGTATTCATTGCCTGAAGCATGTCCAAAGTCTCCCCACCTCTTACCTCGCCAACGATTATTCTATCCGGACGGACTCGTAATGATGCTTTAATTAAATCCCTTATGGAAATAACATTCTCCCCCTGACTGTTTGCCTGTCTTGTTTCCATTCGGACAATATTATCAACAGAATCAAGTTTTAGTTCTGCTGAATCTTCAATTGTGACTATTCTTTCGTCTTTAGGAATAAAATTAGATAGCACATTTAGAAATGTTGTTTTACCGGATCCTGTCCCCCCACTTACAAAAATATTATAGCCTGCCATAACTGCCATTTTTAAAAAATCAGCAGCCTCTTTTGAAATTGTCCCCCAACTAATCATATCGTCGATTGTAATTCCTCTTTTTGAAAATTTACGTATTGTAACTATAGGTCCTTCAAGAGCAATTGGTGGCAATATTACATTAACTCTGGAACCGTCTTCAAGTCGTGTATCCACAATGGGATTTGACTCATTTACCCTACGGTTAGTCTTTGCCACAATCTGTTGGATAATATCATTTAACCTGTTTTCAGATTCAAACCTTTCATCTATTTTGTTTATACGTCCCTTTTTTTCAACAAAAATATTGTTAGGTCCATTTATCATTATTTCTGTAATGTCAGGTTCTTCCAGCAGCTCCTCTATTATGCCTAACCCTCTAATTGAGGAATATATTTTTTTATGTATTATTTGTCTTTTCTTAATTGACATATATCTGTAATCCTGATTTTTTTCAATTACACTGTCTATAATTTCGTGCAATTCACTGTCATCAGGTTCTCTTGACATATCAACTCTTTCAATTACCAAACCTCTTAACTGTTCTATTTCTGACTTGTTCATTATAATCCCCCCAATACCTGTCTTATGTAATCTCCGGGTTCTCCCCACAAATAACATTCTCTATATTCATCCAAGCTGCTCCATTGCCTTATTTGTGGCACTTGCAGCATTTCCGTTCTGTCTAATATTTCCTCATAACCTGTTCTTAAAAGATACTCTTCCCATTCCTTCTTCTTGCACTGATTCATCCAGTCATTAGAAACCGGCACAAATATTCTATTGCAACTTTCAAGCAAAATCATTGGATTGTTAAGTACCTGACCGAACTCAATAATAATCTTGTCATATTCTGTTAATTCTGCAATATTATGTATAAATTGAAGCCACTGCCCTGTATCAATATTTCTTAAATCACAGGAATATACCAACGGCGGTATGTAATCAAATCCCTCCGCCGAATAGGTTACTGCCTTAAGTTTAACGGCCATTGATTCTGGGGATTGCTTGTAGAAATACATTAAATCTGACAGATTCGCTCCAAAATCCGTATCAAACATTCTATCCATTCCTGAATATTCCTGCATATTTATGTAAAGAACTGTATAATCTGCTCCTAAAGTCTGTGCCATAGCCCACGCAACTGCAGTCTTTCCCACATTGCCTACAGGCGAATATATACCGATTATTTCCGACTTGTTCTTTGTAACAGGTACAAAAATGCTGTCCTTTGTTATATCAATGTAGTAATCTATAACCTGGTGGATAACATTTTCCATTGACTGATATTTATAGATGGTTCTGTATTCAGAAAAAGAAGACGAAACCTCCTCACCTGCCAATATTACAATCTTCTCCCTGTTAACCTTCTCAATCTCATGGCACATTACATCTGAAGCTACCAATAATAATTGCGGCTCCCGACTTTCCAAATATTGTAATAATGACTCCTGTTTCGTAAATACCTGAATCTCAAAAGGCATTCCTTTCTTCTCTTCTATATACTCCAAAAAAGATTCTGTATAATTCTCGTCATTATCAAAAACAGCTAAACTACCCTTCTTCAATAGTTTTCCCCCCCTTACTTATTACATCTTTAACATATGCAACGCTCTCGCCTCTGTTTCTTCCTATTGGGTAAACCAGTTCTCTGCACATATGTCGAATTTTCTTTGTTTTTGTTGTTCTGTGTTTTGTTTTTGAATATACGCATATTATATATACTGATTTTATCAAAGTCTATACGCTTTTTACACAAAAAGTTTTTATTCATTTCTTAATATAATTTAGACAAAAAACATATTTTGAATATGTTATATATTTATTAATATTGTCCTATGAAATCACTTATTATTCCTATGGAAAATTTGCCATTTTCAATAGTCACTTATACAGCCTTCATTTTTTATGCATTTTTTTTATTGACATTTGCGTATAATATATATATACTTTGACGTAGTATTGAATACTACATAGTGTTGAGTAGTCATTTTTTAAGAAAGGAAGAACTTTTTATGAAGCAAAGAATTAAATTAGCTGACAGACAGCTTCCTAATTATTCTAAAGGTGAAGAAATTTTTAACATGGTTTCCCATATCGTTGGTGCGGCTCTAGGTATTGCAGCTCTTGTGCTTTGCATTATTGTTTCAGCCAAGCATCACAGTGGAATCGGCGTTGTTTCCAGTTGCATTTATGGGGTAACTTTAATTGTTTTATATACAATGTCCAGTGTTTATCATGGTTTAAGACTGGGAATGGGTAAGAAGGTTATGCAGGTTCTTGACCACTGCACCATTTACTTTCTTATTGCAGGAAGTTACACACCAATACTTCTTGTTCCAATGAGAGCCAAATATCCCGTTTTGGCATGGTCTTTATTTGGCTTAGTTTGGGGTTGTGCAGTTATTGCCTGTACCCTTACTGCAATTGACTTAAAGAAATACAGCGTATTTTCTATGATTTGCTACCTTGCCATGGGATGGGTTATTATTATTTTCATAAAACCTACCATTGAAGTTATGGGCACAGATGGCGTTATCTTCCTTGTTGCCGGAGGCATTGCCTACACTGTAGGCTCTATTCTTTACGGACTTGGAAGCAGTCATAAATGGATGCATTCTATTTTCCATTTGTTTATTCTTGCAGGAAGTATATTACATTTTTTTGCAATAATACTTTATGCCCTTTAATGATGTTTTCACACATTGGAAATATCAATTAATAAATTTTCCAAAGGATTTTCTTGTTAATTGAAAAAGCACTAAGATTTAGGTTTCGTTCAACCCTTTATTCTTAGTGCTTTTTTTGTTAAGACTAAATCACTTTTAATCTTAATAATATCTTTTTCTTTTTTGTCTTCTTCTATATATTTCATTAAGCAGCAATACCATTATTATATCCTTAAGCCACTGGTCATCAGGATACTTAATGCATTCCTTGCCATTACAGGATGCCTCTTCTTTTTTAATATTTTCAAAAATACGATTAACAATCCTTAGGATTCCCATTTTGTCAGGATATTCGTCAAACATCATACTTCCTGCAAACTCCTGATAATCACATTCCTTCTCTACCATCTCCTGAATGGTCATAAAAGTCAGAGGATACATCTCTTTAACATATTCAATGTCTCTATCTTCCGCCATTCCCCATTGTCCGTAATACATTCCCGTAACTGCATTTCCCTGAACATAAAAAGGTATATATTTATAATCCATATACTATCCTAAACTAATCAAAAACCTTATCAGTCTAGTATATTCAGCAAAAATAGAATTGTTTACTAAAGCTTTATTTTAATCTCTTTGCCTGATTTCTCATATGGAATATATTCCACACCTGCTGCTGCCATCATTCTCTTTGACGCCTTTACAGAAGATGTATCTCCATATTTATCATCGCCATATATAACCTTCTTAATGCCACACTGAATAATGGCCTTGGCGCACTCATTACAAGGAAACAAAGTTACATAAATCTTTGCTCCTTCAAGACTGCCACCTCTATAATTCAAAATGGCATTTAATTCGCTGTGAGTTGTGTAAAAATATTTATTGTCATATGGATCGTCGCTTTCTCTATTCCATGGAAATTCATCATCGCTACAACCTACCGGAAGCCCGTTATAGCCCATTGACAAAATTTTGTTATCGTCACTTACTATGCATGCTCCCACCTGAGTATTTGGATCCTTTGACCTTAGTGCCGCCAAAGATGCAACTCCCATAAAATACTCATCCCATGAAATGTAATCCTTTCTCTTACTACTAGCCATTTCTTTCTCCTTTTAATTTCTTGTCAAAAGTGAAATGCTACTATTTATTTGCCACGGAAAAATTTCTATTGCAAACACGTTAATTTTATTATTTTGTACCGAAGATTCTATCTCCTGCATCTCCAAGTCCCGGAACGATGTACTTGTGTTCATTTAATTTTTCATCTAATGCACCAATGTACATATTTACGTCAGGATGTGCTTCTTCCATTGCTTTTACGCCTTCAGGTGCTGCAATAATGCACATTAATGTAATGTTCTTTACACCTTTTTCTTTAAGCATCTGAATTGCTGCAATTGCAGAACCACCTGTTGCAAGCATTGGATCTACTACGAATACGTTTCTCTTGTCACAATCTTCAGGTAATTTACAGTAGTACTCGTGAGGCAATGCCGTAACAGGATCTCTGTAAAGTCCAATGTGTCCTACTTTTGCTGATGGAATCATTGCAAGCATTCCGTCTACCATACCAAGACCTGCTCTAAGAATAGGTACGATTGCTAACTTCTTTCCGCCTAATTCTTTAACTGTTGTCTTGCATATCGGTGTTTCGATTTCCTGGTCAGCTAATTCTAAGTTTCTTGTTGCTTCATATGTGATAAGCATTGCAATTTCGCTGATTAACTGTCTGAAATCTTTTGTTCCTGTTTCTTTTCTTCTAATAATTCCAATCTTATGCTGGATCAATGGATGATCCATTATAAATGTCTTTCCCATTTGTTTTCCTCCGTGCTTTTTTATGTATTTTTTTAGTTTTTGTATTTACTTTCCTTAAGCTTGTTAGCTAATTTCTGAATTATGTTGTCTAATGTTTCATACATCTTGGCATAATCCGCTAACTCACCACCATCTGGATTAACTATGCTTCCTGCCTCGTTAATATACTCTGTTAATGTATAAACATTAACTGCTTCTGCATAGTCATCATATACTGCCTGCTTCCTTGACTCATCTAATACCAGTACCAATACGTCTTGTCCAAAATCTTCCGGTTCAAGTTGTATTGAAGTACGGTTAATGTCCAATCCCTTTGAGGCTGCGATTGCTACAGTTTTAGGATTCATTGGCTCCGGAAAAAGAACTGCAAGTCCTCTTGAATCAATATTTACCTGTTCTAATGGCAAATAATGTTTTAGCAAAGTTGCTGCAAGTGGTCCCGGTGACGTATCCATATCCGTAACAAACAAAATTTTTGAAAATTCTAGCATTTTACCTCCGAACTGCTATACATCAATGATGTTATAACCTGCTGCCTTAGTAAGCCTGTTCATGATTGCCTGTCCCACATTCTTCTCTGAAAATGCTTCACCAAAAATAAATTCTGTATCCACTTTGTCAAAGTCTCTTAATGCCTTGAACAAATGATTGGCAACTGTTTCCGGCTTTTCTAAATCTCCCAGTGATACTACCTTAATACTCTTGTTTAGTCTTCCCTGGTACATATGCAAATGCTGGTCTGCTGTTATAATTCCTGTAATCTTACCTTCATCTGCTTTTTCATTTGCAAGTTCGATGATTTTTTCTGCTACCTTTACTTCATCGCCCTTATAAATCGTATAATCTGCCGATGGTGCATAATGTCTGTATTTCATTCCCGGAGCTTTTGGTTTAAACTCCTTAGTTGGTTTTGTAAAAATAGTTCTGTCCTCTGTTGCATCGGGAACAATCTCTTTTACCATTTCGTATGTAATAAATCCTGGTCTTAAAATCATTGGTGGATTAACTGTTACGTCAATGATAGTTGATTCAAGTCCCATTCCTACCATTCCGCCATCAATAATCATATCAATACGACCGTCCATGTCATCTATTACATGTTCCCCTAAAGTCGGGCTTGGTTTTCCTGAAAGGTTAGCACTTGGTGCCGCAATACTAACACCAGCCGCCTTAATAAGTGCCTGTGCAATAGGGTGATTAGGATATCTTACTGCAACTGTGTCCAAGCCTCCTGTTGTACCCTTTGGTACCAGGTTACTCTTATTAAATATAAGTGTCATAGGTCCCGGCCAAAAGGCATCCATTAATTTCTCAGCCACCGGTGGTATCTCTTCAACCAACGGTTTAAGCATTTCCAAATCTGCTATGTGGGCAATTAACGGATTGTCTGATGGGCGTCCCTTTGCAGCATAAATCTTTGCTGCCGCTTCTTCATTTAATGCATCTGCTCCCAGTCCGTAAACAGTTTCTGTAGGAAAAGCAACCAGACCACCCTGTCTTATAATCTCTCCTGCCTGGTTAATTGTATCCATATCTATATTGTCTACACTGGTTTTTTTTATTATAGTTTTCATCTTACGCCTCATCTAATTTTTATCTCGTCTATTTTATCATATATTACCCCATTTTACAAATCATATTAACTATTACCATTACCTATTTTTCTCCAAAATATTCTTTAATTCCGGTACATATTATTTCCGCCAGTTTCTTCTGATATTCCTCCTTTGAAAGACTTTCCTCCTCACTTGGGTTGCTTAAAAAACCACACTCTATTATTGTTCCCGGACATTTAGAATTTATAAGCATATAATAACTGTTGTTAGGCTTTGCCGCCTTTTCTTTTTCTGTATTAATTTTTTTGTTCAAATGATTTTGAAGTATTAATCCAAGCTTTTTACTTTTTTCTGATTTTTCATAGAAAAAGCTTTGGGCACCTTTTACATTTGGGTTTGTAAAGCTGTTTTGATGAATGCTTATCATAATGCTATTACTGTTTATTTGATATGTATTATTTATTATGCTACATCTTTTGTTTAAATCTCCAACCTTGGAAAACTTTCCTCCCTCATTTAGAATCTCATCTTTATTTCTTGTCATTACCACATCAAATCCGTTATCTTCCAAAACTTTCTTAAGGCATTTAGAAATGGCAAGATTTACGTCTTTTTCCTTTGTGCCATTAACACCTACTTTTCCCGGATCGTCTCCCCCATGTGCTGACTGTTATTAGCGCAAGTATTGTATTTTTCCCTAAGAAAATAAAGGGAATAAGAATTGTGCTGAAATTAGATAGCCTTTTTCTCCATGTCAACGCTGTACACGTTTGAAAATAAATGTTCCAGTTCATCTCCAAAGTTATAACGAATTTTTATTTTGCGGTTTTCATATACTGTTATCTCGTCTATCATCTCAACCACAATGTCTCTGTCAAGCTCTTCAATGTCTTTCAGTTCCAATAATCGTTTTAACCACGGTGTCTCAAAAACATCTTCTGTAACAGTTTCCTTTTTCTTTGCTTCCAGCGTTTCAATTTGTTTAGAATAAAGCGCTTCCTTTTGTTGATAGTCCTCTCGATAAGAAAGATATTCTTCTTTAGAAATCAACTCGTCTTTATAATCTTCGTAGATTGATTTTTTCAGCTTTTTCACTCTTTCAAGCTCTGCCTTTACTTTTATCAGTTCTGTGTTTGTCGAGTTCCTTATCTTCAATTCAGTACAAGACTGCTTTTTTATAAGCTCCTGCAAATTCTCCACATTGCGGATAATTGCTTTCAAATCACCCAAAACAATATCATTTAATACTTGAAACGGGAGAGTGTGTGGTGTGCAGTAGTCTTTACCGCTTCTTTTGTAAGTACCACAGTAAAATGAATATGACTTGCTTCCGTCGGCACGTCGCCAGAAATTCTTCATCATGGAGCGTCCACAGTCGCCACATTTGATAAAGCCAGCAAAGATATTTTTGTTTGTTTCCAAATCTATATCTCGGTGCTTTTTTGATAAGAGCTTTTGAACCTTATCCCATGTGTCCCGATCTATAATCGGCTCATGAGTATTTTCCACCCGTACCCAGTTCTCTTTATCGACCTTGTGTTGTTTGCCACGCATACGTTGATGTTTCTTTCCCTGTATCATATTCCCTATATACATTTCATTATGTAACATGGTGTTAATAGTAGAATATGTCCAATAAGAAGTAGTTTTCAGACGATTGCAGTTTTTGTAATTCTCCCCATTCAGTTTTTTATATTCCGACGGGCAAAGAATACCTTCTGCATTTAGTTGTTTTGCAATACTCTGCTTTCCAATTCCTTGTGCATACATAGCAAATATGCGTTTTACAACTTCCGAAGCGTATTCATCAATTACCAGCTTATTTTTATTCACAGAAGATTTTTTATATCCATAGCTTGTAAATGCTCCAATAAATTCTCCCGCTTTCTGTTTTGATTTTACAGTTGCTTGAATTTTATTTGAAATATCTCTGGCATACTGCTCATTGAAGATATTCTTAATAGGAAGCAACATATCATATGCCTGTTTGATACTGTCGATATTGTCTGATACTGATATAAAGCGAACGCCCAATTCTGGAAATATTCTCTCCAGATATCTTCCTGTGTCGATATAATCTCTTCCAAAACGAGACAAGTCTTTTACGACTACACAATTTACTTTTTTATCTTCAATATCCGCAATCATTTTCTGGAAAGCCGGACGATTAAAATTTGTACCTGTAAAGCCGTCATCAATGTAAATATCATATAAGATAAAGTTGTCATGTCTGCTCACATATTCTGTTAAAAGTTTTCGCTGATTTCCTACACTGTCGCTTTCTTCCTTATCGCCGTCCTCTCTTGATAATCTGATATAAATAGCTACGTTAAATAAGTTTAAAACCTTTTGAAGTTTCATCTATTACACCTATTCAACTGCCGTACCTATAGTAATATTATACCATAAAACACGGCATTTTCCTATTGCTTTCATACCGATTTTTCCCATAAATACGGGCTTTTCAAGTGCTTCCTGACGATACGGACAAGTAATTCTTCTACGGTAATTTTAGAGAGAAATTCTCGTTCAACTGTATATTGGAGTGCTTCTTTTTTTGCCAATTTTTACTATTCCCCTTTCTAAGGTTATCTATTTTCAGCATACGCAAAATGGCTTATCCAATATGCGTATTTCATTGTATAAGCAGACAGACGGCTCTGGAAAAGCTCCGCTGGTATCTCAACCAATCTCATTCCTATGAGCAAAACCACCTCTGGGACGTATCATTATCCTGTGAATACAGGTCATGGCGGAACGGCTTTTCCAAAGGTCGCTCTCGGATCACTGCGTGGGTCGCTCGCTCTCTTTTGGAAAGGTCATGGCGTACAGTCCCCGTGGCTCGCTGTATCACAAACGTATCTGTCTGCTTTATTCAGTTGTCAAAGACCGCAACGGCTTATACGCCTGTCAAAGCCCATATGAGGTCATATAGACTTTGATAGATATACAAGCCCCAGAGAGGACGCAGGAAAGGGGATAATGCGTCACTCTGCAATAGGACGTTGGTTTATGCTACTTTGAAATTAAGTACCTGCTCAATCAGTTTTGCTTCCAGACGGCTA
>UMFT01021094.1_pt1 | contig 30513 bp, 30 predicted proteins | sample 1965081 | NCBI WGS metagenome assembly UMFT01 (sample SAMEA4836053, study PRJEB28245) | human gut metagenome | biome: gut microbiome; material: fecal sample | place: Denmark | collected 2008
CCCTTTGACAGTGTGTTTTCCTAATAGGCGCTAATCATATGATGATTTATTTGGTAACGAATTTGATTATTCCCCTTATATTTTTCAGGAATATAACACTTCTGTTCAATAAATTGTACAATAATACTTTGTTCATTGATTGTTGTCCAATATTTTACTTTATCTTTAAATTCATTAATGACATATCGAGCATAATATTCGAAGTCTTTTACGACTTCACGACTGATCCAGCCATCATACTTATCCACCAGTGCCATCGGTAAGTCATAGTGATATAAAGTTACAATTGGTTCAATATCATTTGCCTTTAGTTCATCAATTAAATCACGATAATATTGAATACCTTCTTCATTAACTGGCCCTATTCCATCTGGGAATACTCTAGACCATGCAATCGAAAAGCGATATGCCTTAAATCCCATTTCTCTCATTAAAGCAACGTCTTCTTTGTAATGATGATATTCATCACTTGCGATTTCTGCAGTCGCAAAGCCAAATTTTTCATAACTATCTTTATTAATTACATCCTGTTGGCTTAATTTTTTACCATGACTAGTTGCTGCACCTTCTACTTGATAAGCACTTGTACTTGCTCCCCATAAAAAATCTTTAGAAAACTTATTATCCATGTATGCTTTCCTCCTATTTGCTATTTTTTATGATTTTTAAAATATCAATCATTTCTGAACTCATATTAATTTCAGACATAATAGTCATTAAAGTATCCTGAGCATGGGCAAACAACATAGAATATTCATACTTTTCTCCGCTCATTTCACTTTGAACAGTTGTAGTTTGAGCTTTATGAGCTAAAATAATACAATCATTTGCTTGCTTCATCTTCTCATCCGCTGTTTCAAAATCAAATTGTTTGGCTGCCTTTAAAGCTTCTGTTGCGTAATTTCTTGCATCTCCTGCATGCAAAATAATCTGCATTGCTACCTGTACTAATTCCTTTTCTTTATCCATACACATTTCTACCTCTTTATGATCTTTCTAGTTTATTAATTTTCTTCTGCTTCTTCTGCTAATTTTATTTTTTCATAAGCTTTAAAGAATGGGTACCATATTGCTAAGTAAATCACAAATAATACAGCCCACCATAATATAGCTCTCATATCTTCTGTAATCATAACACTACAGAATGGTGCAGGAATTTGTCCTACCTGAATCATTTTTGAAGGAATATTTAATAATCCTGTACTCATTAAAATCCATACATAGATTGGTCCAACTATTGAATTTAACCAAGCAGGAATCATTAACACTGGATTCATTACAACTTTTCCACCATACATAATAGGTTCATTGATATTGAAAATTGAAGGAACAATAAACACACGTCCTAACATTTTCAATTGTTTTGATTTAGAGAAACACATCAATAAATTTAAACCTAAAGTAGCGCACATACCACCCATTGTAACGAATGCTAATGTGAACACAGATTCACTCGTAACAATATTTGTTGCGACTCCACCAGCTGCAACTGCATCAATATTTGCTTGGATACCAGCCATAAAAATTGGAGTTGTTATTGCACCAAACGTCCAACTTGAAATTCCCAATGTATAGAAGAATGCAGGCACTAAGCAAATTAAGATAAATCCTGGTAAAGTTTGTCCAATGTTTGCCAATGGCATAAAGGCTGCAATAACCAATGAATATACATCTAATTTCAAAACATTGATCAAAACCATCGCAATTCCTAAAGTAATTAAATTTGGAACAATCGTATTGACCCAAGCTACAACGAAGTCTGGACAACTGCTATCTTGCATGAAATGAAGTTTTCCCCATAAATGGAAAACAGTTCCTACATATAAACCAACAATTAATCCTACCGCAATACCTGCAGCTCCTAAATTACCCATTAAACTTGAAATACTGTCGACATTATCTCCTAATGGCATCGCAACCATCAACAATGTACCTACAGCACATAGGCTAGCATTAATTACATAATCTGGATGTCCAAGTTTTTCCATCAATTGGTTTGCCATCATAAATGCAACAATGACTGTAATAATACCAAAACTATACGTTAAAATTGGAGTTAAATCAGGTAATGCAGGAACAAATGATTTGAAAACATTATAGAAATAGATAACTGACCCTGTTAAAATAAATGGAATAATCTTCTGCATCGTTAATGAGAATGCAGCGATAAATGGTTTACTAAATAGTTTATTGGCCTTTGGTACAAATGAATCCTCTAGCCAACTCGTTAATTTGTTCATATTTTTATTCTCCTAATCATCTTTACTAATTTATTCTCTTTGTTATACAATATTCAAAGAGAAGTCTTTCACATGTAGATTTCTTTTTAGCTAAGATTGCCGTCTTAGCTTTTTTTATTCGCCTTTTGCGATTTGTTGTGCAAGTTCAATTAATCCATTCGCATCTAATGATCCATAGATTTTATCTGAAATCACACCAACTCGTACACCATAAGGTTTTGCAATTTCTTGGTATTTTTCCAAATCCTTTGCATAATGCGGACCAAGCAACATAACATCAATACTGTTCATGAAGTCTCCTGCTTCTGTAACGCTTCTTGCTTCGATAGTCATTGGAAGTTTTTGTTTTTTAATTGCTTTTCTAGCTCCACTTGCTAAAAATCCACTAGACATACCAGCACCGCAACAAAGTAATACTCTTAAATTTTCCATATTCTTTCTCCTTTCATTTTTTTTGACATCTACATTATCTTCATTCTAAAAAATTTCATCAACCTCACTTTTGCACTCTAACATGCACTTTTATCAATTAAAAAATTGCACCCAAAAGTGCATTCTTATGGTTTATTTTTTTGCCCCTTAAAGTGAAATATACAAATCGACAAAATATTTTATAGTCGATATAATAATTTATAAATATACAAAGCGAGGTACTATAATGAAAAAGAAAGAACAAGAACTTTTAAACTATTTATCAGATTTTAGTAAGCCTATTCGTAGTGCAGAAATCGCCAATGCATTAAACATTTCTGTGCGCTCTGTTAAAAACTATGTTCATAACATTAACTCCCTTTATGGTAAAAATATTATTCTTTCTTCCAGAAATGGATATGAATTAAATTTGCAAAATAATTATTCCTTAGTTCTAACAAACAGCATTGATTATATTCCTCAAACACTTGAAGAACGTTCTTTTTTTATCATTAAACAATTGATTTTAAACCACTCTGCTCAAGTTGAAATATTTGATTTATGTGACAGTCTTTGTGTAAGCTATTCAACCGTTAAATCCATAATATCAAAAATGAATAAAACATATTCATCATATGATCTTGAGTTTTATTGTGAACGTGATTGTGTTCATATAGAAGGAAACGAAATCAATAAAAGAAAACTATTATCATATATTATTAATGAAGAATCAAAATCAAGCATTATGAACGTGGATGTATTAAAGGATAATTTTGCATCAATAGATGTAGAAAAACTTCAAAACATCATCTTTAATACGTTCAAAAAATATAATTATTATTTAAATGACTTCTCCTCAATGAACCTTTTATTACATCTATTAATAATTATAGACAGAGAATTGAATGGAAATGAATTAAATGACGGACAAAACGAAGTAAGCATTGATAATCAAGATGAATTAAATTTTTTAAATGAATTTATAGAGCAATTAGAAACAACTTTTGATATTTCTATCAATAAATATGAGCGTTTTGAAATATATATGCTCTTCAAAACTAATGCCAATTTTTCTATCGAGGATTCTTCTAAAAAATTAAAAGAACTGGTCGGAGATAATATCATTCAACTAATAGATGAATATGTTGAAGACATAAACAATATCTATATGGTGGATCTTTCTAGTAAAGCATTTAAAACCTCTTTTACTTTACACCTAAAGAATTTATTATTAAGAGCACAATCTGGAAAATATACATCGAATCCAATGGCTGAAACCATTAAAAATAATAGTCCTTTAATTTTTGATATCGCAATCTATATTTCTTTAGATTTAGCAGAACGCTTTAATATTAAAATAAATGAAGATGAAACTGCATTTTTAGCTATGCATATTGGTTCTGAAATTGAAAGACAGGCAGATAATAAAGAAAAAGTTCCAGTTGCAATCTTATGTCCAAATTATCATAATATGGCTGATCAGCTTATGAACAGTTTAATGCTTAATTTTGGAAATCAATTAAACATGGTTGGATCTATACATAGTGAAAATGATTTCAATACTTTAAACAACCCTGTCTCGATACTATTTACTACGATTCCTATAACCAGTAAAATTGTAAACACATATTCTAATGAACCTTTAGATATTGTTTCAATTTCACCACTTAACTTAAACAATCAATTCTCTTTAATTCAAGATGCTATATTACAATCACAAGAAAAATATAGAGATAGAAAATTAAAAGCAAAAAACAAGTTCTAGCTAAACTATGCGATTGTTTACTTGTACAAAATTATGTAGATACAAATTTTGAAGAAAGTGTCTATAGAAGAGAGAATGCAGCTGGAACTGCATTCGGTAATGTGGCTATCCCTCATTCCATTGAAATGAATGCCATTAAAACAAGTATTGCTGTAGCTGTTTCAAAAGAAGGTTTTCAATGGGATTCTAACATTGTACATGTCGTATTATTGTTAGCAATAAACAAAGCCGATAGAAGATCATTCCGCGCTTTATATGAATCACTAATTTCTTTATTTAGTAAAGATAAAGTTATTCAAGAAATAAGAAATTGTACTTCTTTTGATGAGTTTAAATCGATTATATACACTGCATTAGGAGAGAAAGAAAATGAATATGAATCCTAAATTACTCTTTATCGATATTGATGGAACTTTATTTGATCATGCAAAAGATGCAATTCCTGAAAGTGCTATAAAAGCTATTTTAAGTGCAAAATCAAAAGGACATAAAATATTTTTAAGCACTGGAAGACCATATGCCGACATCGATCAAGAAATACTCAATCTACCTTTAGACGGTATGATTATTTCCTGTGGAGCTGTGGTATACGTAGAAAACAAACTCATTTATTGTACAACATATCCACAAAAGGAATTAGTCAGTCTAATTCAATTTATGTTAGACAATAACATTGGATTTTCGCTAGATGGAATCCACAAAAATCATCTAACTGAAGAAGCATTTAATTGTTTATCTGGTCTTATACTTAAAAATAACGAAGATTCTGAATTAAGCCGTGCAATGATGGCAAAAAATAATTGTTTCCCATTCGAAGAAATGAAAAAAGAGGATTTAAAAAAAGTGGTTAAAATCTCCATCTTTACCAAGAATAAGGAAGCATGCGAAAAATTATTTCAAAAAATCCCAGACTCACTAACAGGATTTATGTATAAGAACAACCATTTACGTTTATATAATGGAGAAATTTCAATAAAAGGAATCACAAAGGGTACAGGCCTTCAGAAAATCACAAGCTATTTAAACAAAGCTATTAACGATACAATCGCGATTGGAGATAGTCTAAATGATCTAGACATTCTAAAAATTGCAGGACTCAGCATATGCATGGGCAATGGAGCTGATGAATGTAAAAAAGCTGCTGATTTTGTTACAAAAGATATATCAGATGATGGATTAGCCTATGCATTTAAATATTTTAAATTAGCTGACTAAGAACATACAGAAAAAGATGTATTGATGAAATGTACAAAATGCGTTTATGAAGAAGAAGTTGATTGATGAATTATTTTCAAATAAACCTGAAGAAAACTATATGATGCACTGCCCTGAATGTGATCATAAAATGATTGTTAAAAAATAACTCAACAACTTCAGACAAATACAAAATGTTGGCTATTACGATAGTCCTATTTGTCGTTGCTGATAACCCACAAATTGTGACATTTCGACAGCTTTTCACATATTGAATTTCCCTTGTTCCGAAACCAAAATCTTAATCTATAAGAAAAGAGATGCGTTCTACTGCAAATACAGTGGAATTCATCTCTTTTCGTTCGCATCACCCACACGATAATTTAAATTACCAAAAAACACTTGTTTTTTACAGCTCTTTTTCTGTCTCCTCTTAACTATAAGATTTGTGCAATAAAATGAACTCATAAGTTTGTACATTCAAACTTATGAATTTGCTTCATTTACTTAGTTTTTCTTACATAAATTTTATAAATCTTATTTTTTGACTTTAAGAACAAATTAGAAACTTTAAAATCACTCACATAGTTCGTTTAACATATTTTTAATCTAAGATCTCCCCATTACTTTCAATCACTTTTTTGTACCAAAAGAATGAATCCTTTTTATATCTTTTATATGAACCATGGCCATAGTCATCAGCATCGACATAAATCAGACCATATCTTTTTTTAAATTCTCCAGTTGATGCAGATACTATATCAACAGCACTCCAGCAAGTATAACCAATAAGGTCCACTCCATCCTTGATAGCCTCTTTCATTGCTTTTATGTGTTTTTTCAAATATTCTATTCTCTCGATATCATGTATAGTTCCATCTTCTTCTTTTTGATCATATGCTCCAATACCATTTTCTACAATTATGAGAGGCTTTTCATATCGATTATAAAATTCATTTAAAAGCCAACGCAATCCATCCGGATCTATTGTCCATCCCCATTGAGTTGCATCTAATAGAGGATTTTTCAAACCAAAATTTGTTTTTTCTCTTGATTTTTTTTGATCAGCTTGAGAACAGTCTGTTCGATAATAACTAAAACTTATAAAGTCAACAATCCCTTCTTTAAAATCTTTTAAATCTTCATCCATGATTGTTAATTTAATGTGATGATCATCCCAATATCTTTCCGACCAATACGGATACTTTCCTTTACACATTACATCCATACAATAATAGTTCCATATTTCCATATCTCTTTGTGCTTGTGCTATATCTTCTGGTTTACATGAAATGGGATAATACGCAAAGCCACATACCATACACCCTACGGAAATAGAAGGATCAATTAAATGAGCCAATTTCACAACCTTTGCACTAGCAACCAACTCATGATGTAAAGCTTGAAAACGATCATTAACCTCATCTATTGTTGCCTCAGAATCATCCATTGTTATACATCCCTTTTTGGGAATGATGCCTGAAGTGACATATTCACCATAAGAAACTGTACCGAAATTTATTTCATTAAATGTTAACCAACGTTTCACTAAACCTTTATATTCTGTTATTATCGTTTTTGCATATTTAACAAATAAATCAATTAATTTACGATTTTTCCACCCGCCATACTTTAATGCAAGATTCCACGGCATATCGTAGTGCGTCATTGTTACTACAGGTTCAATCCCAAAAGATAAGCATTTTTCAAATACATTTCTATAATATTCTAAGCCTTCAAAATTTGGTAAATCATCATCTCCATTTGGATAAATACGCGACCAGTTAATAGATAATCGATATATTTTAAACCCTGCTTCAGCAAATAATTTAATATCTTCTTCATAATGTTCATATTGTTTACATCCATAATGAGTTGGATAGAAATATCTGCTAGTATCTATTTCATTAGTTATTAAACGTGGATGGCTTTTATCACCATTAGTGCAATGATCTAGTATGGAATCTCCTTTCCCAGAAACATTCCATGCTCCTTCACATTGCGTTGCAGCTGTAGCACCACCCCATAAAAAATTTACTGGAAATTCTTTTGACTTTTTCATCTATAAATTACTCCTCTCAATATTTATCCATTTATAGTACTATCTTCTTCTTCTTTGACATTCATTAATAAGGTTATAGTTAATCCTGCAGCGAATGCAATTACCATAGTTATAATAGCCATAATAAGATTATTTAACGAACCATTAGGATTAGCAAAAGCTATTATGCTAATAATACTTGGTGAAGAAAACACATACTCAACAACATTCATCATTCCAGCAAATAATCCTGCGATACTAGAAGCGATAATTGATGCTATAAAAGCTTTTTTCCAACGAATTAAAACACCATAAATAGCAGGCTCAGTAATACCAAAAATTGCTGTAATTCCAGTAGATAATGCCAATGATTTATTTTCTTTATTTTTCAATTTCAAACTAACAGCACATGCTGCTCCTGCAATTGCCAAATTTGCAGACAAAAGACCAGTCATTACAAATCCTTCAAATCCGTTCTCTGCAAAAGAAGCGAAAATCGCTGGATACCAACATCCTCCTGTTCCCGAGAACAAAATCAGAGGAAGTAAAGCAGAAATCACTGCAACGGAAAGACCTCCTAAATTCGTGTTTAACCATAATGTAGCAGTTGCTAATAAATTACCTATCCAAGTGGCAATAGGACCAATAGCTATTAATGTAATTGGCACAGTAATTATCATCGTGATAACAGGAACCATGACAAATTTAATTTCCTTAGGAAGATGTGCATCTAAAGGTCGATAAACAAAAGACATAAATAATACCCCTATCATTGCTGGAAGTACAGATTGAGCATAATTAACTGTAGTAATTCCTATGCCCAAAAAATCTAATCCATCCACTCCGCTAATACTATTGGATACTAATACGGCGCCAAGCAAACTACCCAACATTGGAGATATATTCAATTTCTTTGCTGTATTATATCCAACATAAATAGGCAGATAAGTAAAAGCTCCAACATATATAGAATTAAGAACTACATATGTCCCTGAATTAGGATCAACACCAAAGAAAGTTGTGCAGCAAACTAAAATTGCACTAATCAATCCACCTGCAACGATAATTGGTAATACTGGCATAAATGATCCTGAAATAAAATCAACTATAGATGTGATATAATGCTTTTTTTCTGTTGAAGATTTTATTTCTTCTTTTTTGTCAGATTGATTAGTAGAGGTATTATTTTGAATACCCGCTATATTAACAAACTCTAAAAAAACAGATTCAACACCTGGACCTATAATAATTTGATAAGACTTATTAATTTTAACTAGGCCAAGTACACCTTTAATAGATTTTATATCATTATCACTTCCAACAATCGATAAATCTTTCAATGTTAATCGCAACCTTGTGGCACAATGAGATGCACTCTCTATATTATCTCTACCACCAATCACTTTTAAAATGCTTTTACATCATTCTTCATACATATCCATACTTTTCTCCTTTATTATAGATATTAATTATATAGAAGATCTGCTGCAGCTCCTCTTCTATAATTGATTATAGATTATATAGCTATGTAAAAGGGTGCAATATTCGTGCCAATCTAATTTAAACTTTTCATATATGCATCAAAGATTTTCTCGAGACAATATTGGGTAGCAAAAACTGTATACACACTTCGATTATTTGTTTTAGCTGATTTACTAAGATACCATACCTCATCAAAATAATCATAGTATTTTAAGTCATGAACTGTAGTTAACAGTATTGTTTTTGCTTGATTATCCTTTATATATGGTAGAATTACATTTACGAAAAAGCCTGAAACAGAGATTACAAGTAAAAGATCTGTGGATTTTAATGAGTGTAATAACTCACTATTTTCATATTTTTTAGAAATGATTCGTACCATCTTATCATTTAGTATCATAGCTTTTTGAAATTCACTACTTTGCCTACTATAGATATCAGATGTTAAAAATACAATTGTATTAGCTTTTTTTATATCATTTACTATACCAGCTATTTTTTCATCAGTAAAAAAACTATCACATTCATTTACCATTTTTAATATTTGCTCAGAAATTGTATTGTTCTCAGTATTATCATATATTCCTGCTCTATAGAATGAATAAGTATCATGAAAACTTTCAAATTGATTTTTTAAAATTTTAAAATTGTCAAAACCTAATCTTTGAGCAAAGCGCCTTATTGTAGCTCTACTTACAAAGCATTCATCAGCCATATCATATATATTCAAATTTTGAAGATGATTAAAGTTTTGAAGTAAGTATTTTGCTATTACTGCATCTGAGGAATATTCTTCTCCTTCATTTAAAATTGAAATCAAAGAATTTAGCACCCCATATCTATTTAACTCTTGTGCCATAAAATTTATTCCTCCTTCTTTTTTGTAGCAATTTTGTTTATACTTTTTGTATGAAACTGTTAAAAATAACTCATCCTTCATTATTATATAATAATTATGATTTAATCTATTAATTCTAATATAAAATTTACAATTTTATACATCCTATTCAGATGAAAAACATCATGATGTCACAGATAATGTGATTGATTTTATAAATCGCCTTATCATACATATATCGGACTATCATTTCTTGACCACTCGATATTATGGATTCTATGCCAATGCATCTAAGAAAACCTTAGATAAAGTACATGCACTTCTTGGAATCAAAAAAAATAAGGATTATTCTCGTGAAACAAGAACCAAAATTCTTAAAAACAAATTCAATAAATTCAAATACCGCACTCATTTAATAGATTCTTTTAACCTAAGATCCAATTCAATGTAAATGTAAAGCCACAATGCAGTATACTTATACATATAATCCATTCAAGGACAAGAGAAATGACAGAACATACAGAAAAAGATGTATTGATGAAATGTACAAAATGCACTTACGAAGAAGAAGTACATAGATGGTTGATTGATGAATTATTTCCAAATGAACCTGAAGAAAACTATATGATGCACTGCCCTGAATGTAATCATAAAATGATTGTAAAAAAATAATTCAAACTTCAGACAAATACAAAATGTTGACTATTACGATAGTCCTTTTTGACGTTGCTGATAATCCACAAATTGTGACAATTCGATAGTTTTTCACATACCGCATTTTCCCTGTTTCGAAACCAAAATCTTAATATATAAGAAAAAGGTCCCTAAGGACCTTTTAAAATAGAATCTTTCGTGTTGCCGGTGTACAAGATGCAATCAACTTTCCATCTTTGTAAGACTTTAATACAGGAGCATCCAAATTTAAAGCTTCATGATAATTTTTTGCATCCATCACCACAAAACTTGCTGGATTTCCTTCTTGAATGCCGTAGCTATCCCCTAAATGTAAAGTTTTAGCTGCATTTGTCGTTACAAATTTATACGAATTTAAAATTTCTTCATACCCCATCATATGTCCAGTATAGATTCCCATATAAACAGGATCACGCATATTTCCACTTCCCATTGGATTCCATGGATCAAAAATATCATCGGTTCCAAAAGATACATTGCATCCAGCTTCTGTTAATTCCTTAACTCGTGTTAATCCACGACGTTTAGGATATGTATCCGCACGACCACCTAAATGTACATTCACACAAGGATTGGCTACAAAGTTAATATTTGACATTTTTAAAATACGCATCAAACGAATCATATACGCATTATTATAAGAATGCATTGCCGTTGTATGACTTGCTGTTACCTGATCTTTCATGCCAGTTTCATAAGCAAGTGTCGCAACTGTTTCAAGTCCTCGACTTGCTTCATCATCAATTTCATCGCAATGAATATCAATTAGCTTTCCATATTTTTGTGCTAATTCAAAACAAATTTTTAAAGATTCAACCGAATATTCACGCGTAAATTCAAAGTGAGGAATAGCTCCAGCTGCATCTGCACCCAATTTCAAAGCTGTTTCTAACAATTCCTTTCCTTTTGGATAACTCAAAATTCCATATTGAGGAAACGCAACAATTTGAATATTCATGAAATCCTTTACTTCTTCTCTCAATTCCAAGATAGCTTCTAAAGCTGTTAGATTTGGATCATTGATATCCACATGCGTACGAACATGTTGAACACCATGACTTGCCTGCATACGAATGACTTTATTCACACGATCCATCACATCTTTTTTAGTTAAAAATTCCTTCCGCTCTTCCCAACGCCCAATTCCTTCAAATAAAGTTCCCGACATATTCCAATGTGGTTGACCCGCTGTCAAACAAGTATCTAAATGAACATGAGATTCAACAAAAGGAGGAAGGACAAGTTTTCCTTCTAGATCCATCACTTCTTCTTGTGCATATGGCTCTAAATCTTTTCTTATTTCTTTGAATTTTCCATCTTCAATTCGGATACACTTTAATTCTTCATTATTTTCAATACACGCATTTTTTATTAACATTTTATGCCTCTTTCTTTCTTATATACCCTATAAAATAACATATGGCTGCAACTATCATCGCATTTACCGCTGCAATTCCCCAAGGAAGAACATTCGCAACAATAGCTCCAACAATAACACCAACAATATTGAAACTATTAAAATCCCCTACATCCATATTTTCTTTATATTTTTTTCTTTTCATAAAGAAATCTAGAATGACAATAATTCCGATTGGCGGCAAAGCACAATTCAGTATATTAAGCCATCCTGTAAAATTGTAATACAACCAAATAGATAAGATGGTTCCAATAACACCTGCAATCCATGTTGTTGTTTTCATTTGGATATTTGTGATATTACTAATCGCAAGACCACCTGTATAAAGAGCGTTATTATTTGTTGTCCAAATATTAGCTCCTAAAACAATAATAGCAGGAATTGCCAAACCTTGTGCAATCATAACATAGAAAATGTCATCAGCGCCTGTAAAAGCACCTCCAATTGCACCGAAACAAAACATTAATGTATTCCCGAAAAAAAACGCAATGACTGTAGTCCAAACCGCAATTTTATTATTTTTCGCAAAACGAATAAAATTCGGTGTCGCTGTACCTCCAGAAATAAAGGAACCAATCACATATCCAATTCCTGTAAACACACTGATTTTTCCAGCCGATTGTGCAAACACAGCCACAAGACCACCACCATCAGTTGTGGCAGTAACCATTGAATAAACACCCAATACAACAATTAAAGGTACAGATATCGTACTTACGACTTCTAATGCCTTCATACCCGTTGCCGCCGTCAAAGTCATCAATAACCCAGCTGCAATTGTCAATGCCCATTCATTGATACCTAAAAGTTGAGCTGTTGGAATTGAAAACATCGCTACACCAACGCCAAACCATCCAATTTGTGTAAACCCTAGAACTAAGCTTGATACATAAGATCCTTTTTTACCAAATGCCTTTCGACAAAGCAAATCCATTGTTAGTCCTGTGTCAGATCCTATATAGGCTAATATTCCACAATAAATGGATAAAATAATTCCACCAATGACACACGCTAAAACAAATTCACTAAAATCTAAACCATTTCCTAATTTTGCTCCTACACTCATACTTGCGGAAAAGAAGGTAAATCCAAGCATGACAAAAAACATACTTCGAAACCCTTTTCTTGCGCTTTCTGGAACTGCTTCTAATGAATAATCTTTATCTTTTATTTCTTCCATATATACTCCTTCTATTTCAAAAATCACTATATGATTCTAACAGAAAAAGGTACCTATATACAGTACCTTTTCTCAATTAATAATAAATATGGACAATGATCCACCAATAAGTTTTGTATTTTCTGTACCTGAATCGATGTTTGTGTTTTTAAAAACTCTTCCATACATTTAGCTTCTTCCTGTCCCGATTCATGTGGATACATCACAAGTGCCATTCTTCCTTTTATTTTTAAAAGTTTTAGAGCTTGTCTAACTGCACTTACACTTGAAGAAGATTGGGTTGTGATGTCATGATCACCTTGAGGAAAATACCCAAAATTAAAGATTATCGCATCCACTTCTTCATGAATATATTCTTCCATATGTTCATGTCCAACATTATAGAAACAAGTTCTTTGATTATCCAATCGTTCTTTTGTACTTTCAAAAACATCCCTTTGAATTTCAAAGCCATATACTTTATGCACATTTTGCGACAAAAAGAAATCTGTATCTTTTCCCTGTCCTAATGTCGCATCCACACATATTGCTTGTTTATGAAGAACTGGCTTTAAAAATTCATGGGATAAATCAACCATGGATTTCATCGTAGTCTTAATGCCTCTTTATATAACATATAATCTTCGGTTTTATCACACACAAAACATACATGAATCGCCTTCGTCTCAGGAAACTTATTCATTAATCGCTTTACGGTTTGAATCGCAATTACACAAGCCTCATGATTTGGATATGCATTGATACCTGTAGAAATACATGGAAAGGCAATATTGATCGATTCCATATCATTTTTTCGCATATAATCATACGCCAATGCCATACTATTCCAGTAACATGCAGCCAAGTATTCATCTTCATTATGAGCGCCATCTATATAACGAGGTCCACACGTATGAATAACTGCTTTGCATGGCAAATTAAAAGATTCTGTCATCTTAGCTTTTCCGACTTCTAAACCATTTAAAGCCTGACAAGCCTTCATCATTTCACTTCCAGCCTGATGAAATATTTGTGCGCTCACTCCTTGCATTGGTAAAACTTGTTGATTGGTTGGATCAACAATCAAATCAAAATCCAATAATGATATATTTCCTTTTAACGTACTAATCATTCGTCTTCTCCCATCTTAGTCATTCGACTTGATAATTTTTGTGCAGAAATAGAAACCGCATGGAATTGTGTTGCCAAAGTTTCCAACGTTTTTTCTGCCCTTACACTTCTTTCTACAAGACGATTCGCATCCTCCTGCAGCAACAAAATATTTCGTTCAATTTCTTCCATATGGCTTGTGCGATAAAAATCCTTTGTACTTGATAATAAAGTCATCACTTCCGCTACAAGTGTAGTTGGAGATACCAACATAACATGTTTTTGAAGGGCATATGTAAATAAATCATCACATTTAGCACAAACAAATTGATAAATTGCTTCACTAGGCACAAACAATAAAGCATAAGGCATAGTATCCATATTAATATATTTATTTGCCACATCATCAATATGTTTTTTCATATTCATCTTAAAAGGTCTTAGATATGTATCCATATCTTCCTGAAGATTCATATAATTTTCCATAGGAAACTTTGAATCAATACACAACACTTTATTCGTGTCTGGTAAATGAAAGGCACAATCCGCAATCTTTCCATTTGGCAAAGTATACTGCATCGAATAGATAGATGGATTTTGACCACAATATACACTTAGAAGCATATCCAATTGATATTCTCCCCAGTTTCCTCTCAGTTTTGTGTTTGTCATGACCATATTCATACGATATAAATACTCTTCCATTTGATTCAAGCTCACTTTTGATGTAGCCTGATTCTTTTGAACATCCTGTACTTGTTTTAAAAGATATTCAAAATTCTTTTGTAGAATCAAAGAATCTGCACTCGAAGTTTCTACTTCCTTCGACTTATTTTGCATCAACAAAACAATCAAGCATACAATCACAATACATAATAATATTAAGATAATGATTTCCATTAAAACCTCCATACGAAAAGAAAAGAGACAAAAAATATTTGTCCCCCATTTGTATATTTATTATAGTTCAACTCGAAACGAATTACTACATCTTTTGAAATTCTTTCATATATTCCACAAGAAAATCTGCCGTAGCTTCCACCATTTCTTTGCCCCATTCGTACGTTGCATATTTAGGATGATCCTTGCCAAACCAACCATTATCACTACTTAAACGATTGCTTCTAGGAACCGGAATATCCACGCCTTTAAAGTTCACGGTTTGTGCATTGGAAGCTGTTAATTGAGGTGTAAACTGATTTAAATTTGAATCTTCAATCTTATCCTTTTGAACTAAACTTTCATCCACATACAACATAGCTGCCGTTTCCTGACCTGCACCATGGCCTCCAGCCCATTCTGAATTGATTTTTCCAGCAATAGTCCACCAGTCAAAAATTGTACCCACAGCTCCCTTCTTATATAAATGACGACATACTTTACTTAATGCATGTGTGTTTCCTCCATGTCCATTTAAGAACACAAAATGTCGAGCACCACAATCATATAGTCGATCACTGATTCTTTTCATAACCATTTCTAATAAATCACTACCAATTGAAATTGTACCCGTGTATTCTGTATGAAAATCGGCATCCCCATAAGGTAAGGTTGGGCAAATCAATACATCACTTTGTTTTTCAATTAGTTCTAAAATCTTATTAGGAATCATAGTATCTGTTCCTAATGGATTGTGGATTCCATGATTTTCGGTACTTCCCGTTGTAAGTATCACCATATCATGATCCTTAAAATATTCTTCGCAATCTTTCCAACTCATTCTTTCAAGTCGCATAACTTCACTTCCCATCTTTATATATGTATAATACTCCTATCGAAAGGAAAATTTCTATGGATATTCAAATTTTATTATTCATACAAGAAAATATACGTCACTATATACTTACACCCTTCTTCACTTTGATTACAAACGAATACTTTTTATATACAATTCTAGCAATCGTATTAATTTATATGTTCAAGAAAAATGAAGATACGAGAAGACTCGCAAAAGAAACAATTATTGCCTTTATAATTTGCACTATATTATTCGTTGTATTAAAACTCATATTTCAAAGACCTAGACCCTTTGATGCGTTTAATGAACTTATTCCATTAGTGGATAAACCTAGTGATTATTCATTTCCATCTGGACACACCGCATCTGCCTTTATTTGTGCCTTTATGGTATATGATGGTCTTCCTAAGAAGTATAGTATTCTAGTTTTCATACTCGCAATCCTTGTTGCGTTTTCTAGACTCTATGTTGGCGTTCATTATCCAACGGACATTCTTGCAGGCATTGTGCTTGCGTACATTGTTTATAAATTCATGAAAAAGACTATGTCAACTCAATGACATAGTTTTTTTGTAGGAGTATAATAAAAACAGATATAAACTGAGTTAACATTACGCAAAAAAGGAGGATTATTGTATGTTACACGAAGTATCTTTACTGTTGAAGTCAGAACGCTCATGAATTTAGTCATGAGATGAATGACGTATGTAACTGGTTTTCAGCTGTTTCTATACGTGAACCATGATATAATATATATGTAGAATACATCGTAAAAGAAGGAGATTTCGATATGTATACAGTACGCTTTCAATTGGAACTAAGTGGATCTGAGAAACGGTTTTTGTCGAAATCTTTTTTCTATGCAAATCAGATGCATAATCAATTAGTTCGATATGCTACAAACCGTTTGAATGCTTTATTTCATGATACAGAATATGTGGATGCACGCAAAGCTTATGGGGAAGCTGAATTTTCTAAAAAGAAAGTATCTGAACTGTCAGCTTCTGAAAAGAAAAAGAAAAAAGAATTGTCAAATATCATGTGTGTTAAACAAAAAGAGTATGATCTTACGAAGACTTCTTTGTGTAAGTTTGTATCCAAAGAACAAAAGAAATACAAGAACTACATCAACTCTCATCAGGCACAGGCAGAAGCTGAAGCTGTGTATAAGGGAGTAGAAAAGGTTCTTTTTGAGGATGGACGTCATCTTCATTATCGAAGATATAATAGTTTTGACTGTATCAAACAAAAATGTGCTGCAACAGGAGTGCGACTTTCGAGATGGGATACCATCTGCTTTATGAAGCATTACTACAAAGTTCGTGTCCCAAAGAATGAATATATTCAGAACATCATTTCATCTGTTGATTTAAAAGAAGATGTTGTTTATTCCTTTTTAAAGAGGATCGAATTCAACAGTGGATTCAAATATTATGTAGTGATCACACTTCGAGGTGATGCACCAAAACGAATCAAGCTGTCAAAAGATGGCGGACATCGTACAGGTGTAGACTTTGGAACCTCTACGATTGCGACAGTCTCAAATAACGAGGTCCATCTGGAAGAACTGGCTCCAGAATCAGCCAAATATGAAAAAGAGATCCGCCATAAGCAGAATCTGATCGATGCATCTATGCGAAAACATAATCCAGAAAACTACAACAAAAATGGTACAGTCAAAAAGGGAAAGCACAAGTGGAAGACAACGAGAAGGTGCAGACGTCTGAAACGGCAGATACGCGTTCTATATCGAAAACAATCTGCTTATATCAAGACTTCACATCATACCTTTATCAATAGAGTCGTTCAAAATACAAGCGAATTCATCCTTGAGCCAATGAACTTCAAAGCTCTGCAAAAGAAATCAAAGAAGACAGAGCGTAAAGATGAGGCAACGGCTGTTAAACAAAAAGACGGCTCTTTGAAGATGGTGTGCAAATACAAACGTAAAAAACGTTATGGTCACTCCATCAAAAACCGTTCTCCAGGTCTTATGCAGGCCGATTTAAAAACAAAGGCCACACAGTATGGAATACCATACTACGAAATTGATATTCATCAATATCGTGCTTCTCAACTTCACCATGATACGGGTGAATACATCAAACCTACTTTAAGTGAAAGATTTAAAACAATCGAAGGATGTAAAGTACAAAGAGATTTGTATTCTGCCTTTCTAATTTGTCATACGGACGATACATTAACTGCACCAGATTTTAAAACCTGTCATCTTAACTTTCCACACTTTGTCAAGATGCAGGACACACTGATTTCAAATAAGAAAAAATGTGGACACACAATGAAATCATGCTTTGGATTCTAGCATAAAGAATCTCTCATCCAGTCAGGTCTTAGGCGTAAGCCCTGCTGGATGCAGTATGAGTATACAGAGTACAGTCCACATGGATTGGAAATGCTCAAAAAACAAGAGCTATGCAAAGACTATATGCAAGGTCTAGAACCATGCTGAAAGCTTTGCGATGCTCCATTTCTCGCAATGAGAGAAAGAGAATCTCGTCATTTTAATGATGAGAGTACGCCAAATCTTATAATGAACGCGATCAAGTGCAAGGTTGGATTTATGTTCCTGCATGCAAACCGAATGGAATTGTTCAATTGATCCATGGATTTGGCGAACACTCAAGGCGCTATATCCACATGATTTCGGCTTTTCTAGATGCAGGCTATATTGTAGCCGCTGATGATCATGTAGGTCATGGAAAAACCGCAATGGTAAATAATGTCTGGGGTGACTGGGGAGACAAAGGATGCCACACCATGATGGAAGATGAACACACATTGAAGAAAATTGTATGTGAGAAATATCCAAATTTACCTTACTTCTTATTTGGTCACAGTATGGGTTCATTTATCACAAGAGATTTTATTGCGAAATACGGAAACGAATTAAATGGTGCAACAATTTGTGGTACAACAGGCATTTTCCGTGGTGCTAAAGAAGTTAAAGAAAAATTGAAAGAAATCATTGATGCAGGACACGGTGAAGAGTCGGATCCAAATATTGTAGGCTCACTTATGGGCTGGATGTGCGAACGTTGTGGTGAAGTTCAAATTGGAAATGAATGGATTTGCCATGATCCATATGTACAAAAGGACCATGCGCAAGATCCATTCGATGCCTTCACAAGACCCACAAGCAATCGTTCTATTTATGATTTTATCCAAATGATGCTTACAATTGAAGGAACTCAATGGGCAAAAAAAGTACCTAAAAAATTACCTATTTACAATATTGCTGGTGATCAAGATCCAGTTGGCGAATATGGTCTAGGAGTATGTCAAGTCAGTAACTGGCTTGTAGAAACTGGACATCATGTCACAACTAAATTATATTCTGGCTATCGTCATGAAATTCATAATTATGCAGAAATCAAAAATGAAGTTGAAGCCGGAATTATTGAATTTATGAATTCAAATTTATAAGGGTGTAATTCAATTTACGCCCTTTTCATTAAAGGAGCTAACTATGTTTAAGACAATGCGAAGATTCAAACAAAAATTATCTGAAGAAAAATGTATAGAGATACTTACCAATGAACCTCATGGCGTATTATCTTTAATCAGTGATACGGGATACCCCTATGGTTTTCCTATTACACATTGGTACGATGAAAAAAACGGACACATCTATTTTCATGGAGCAAAAGAAGGACATAAAATGGATTGTTTAAAACAATGTGATAAGGCAAGCTTTTGTGTCATGGATAAAGGTTTTAAAAAAGATGGTGAATGGGCCGTTCATTATCAGAGTGTGATTGTGTTTGGAAAAATCAAAATGGTAAATGATCCAGATAAAGTCAAAGAAATATGTACGCAACTCTGCCTAAAATTTACCAATGATCAAAATTATATTGATCATGAATTAAAATATTCCGGACCTAGTGTACAATGTTTTGAACTCATCCCTGATTATATATCTGGAAAAATCATTAAGGAATCTTAATTGAGTTTAGCATGGAGTAATGTTACTATTAATACAATAAAGTTGAGGAATTATTATGGCAACACCAGCAACATTAAAACAATGGAAAGAACTCTATGATTTAGCTATTGAAATCACAAAATTAAAGCCTTGGAACTCATATTGGGACATGGATTTAATTGCGGTAGAAACAAAGAAAAATGAAGAGCCAAACTTCGTATCCATTATGGGTAAAAGTGGAACATGCACAGGTATCAGTGTTTATCGAGGCATGGAAGGTTATAGTGATTTTTGCCAAATCTGCAATGACGACTATAATGTACCTGCAACGTTTGTGATGTCCGATCAAAACTGCATTACTTGTTATTGGGGAAATCGTGATGAAATCGATGATGAAATGTATTCAATTATCAAACAATTAGGTCTTCGTTTTCGTGGCAATGGAAACTGGATTTATTTTAAAACTTTTGAAAAGAAAAGTTTTCCAAGCCTTCCAAACTATGGTGAAATCAAAATGTTGATTGAAACCTATAAAGGATTGGTTGAAACATTAAAACATGAAGATTATCAAGAGTCCATCTTTGCAGGAGGAGATATTCTCTACACACAAAAAGATGAAGATGGAAATTGGTTCTCTTATACTGTACCTAGGCCTATGGAACCAGAACGTTATAATACGATTCTTGTCAATGATTCAAATCTAATTGATTATTTTAAAAATATAAAGGATGGAGATTTAGAACTTGCGATTGATATGGATTATATGATGGTTCCCACAAATGATGAAGGTTTTGAAAGGCCCATCAATCCATTAGCCTATATAGTATTTGATTTAAGAAATAACCAAATTTTACACTTTGATTTAATTCACCCAGATCAAGAAGATTATGAAGTCATTATGAATAATTTTTTGGGTGCCATCGAACATTTTGGTAAGCCTAAACATGTATATGCCAGAAATCCATATATTCTAAATTGGCTTGATTTTATTTGTGAGAAATTAGATATTCCTCTAGTTAAAGATAATTTGGAAGAAATCGATGATATTTTTAATATGTTAAAACATATGGATATGGAGTAATGAAATGAAAAAGGAACTACAAAACAAATGGATTCCATGATGGAAATGACAATGGAAGCCATCACAAACAACAAGAAATTAGAACCTGCATTAAATGAATTATTCAAATATGCACCCCAAGATGAAAAATATCAATTCATCTTACTTCATGAAATCGCCAATCAATATCTACATGAATTATTAGATATTGATTCTGAATTCCACGATTATTCTTTTGAAGAAGGTATAAAGATTTGTATAGAAGAAAAAACGGACTATTTAAAGGAAAGATTTCAAATTTGTACCATTCAGTTTCAATTGGACGACATCACAAGAACCATCACATTCCCTAAAAGACTTCCATTAGCGGATATGACATATTTTGTGATGTCTAGTTTAGACATTGTATGCAGCTACGATTTCATGATCAATTGTGAAGGCATTGATTATTCTACTGAAGAAATGCAGATTTGTTCCATTGCCGATTTATGTTTAGAAAAGAATGATATGTTCTTACTATCCTTCTTCGATTCTGAAACAGACGAATTTTACCCTGTAACTGGAAAACTCATCAATGAAGAGCTGAATAAAAAAGAAATTGAATTGGAACGCATTCAAGTTATTGAAGCTCAAAATGAAGGACCTTGGGTAGAAGAAAACGAACACCGTACTTTAGAAGAACAAAATGATCAATTGGTTTCTGGATTCTTCTTTAATAAGATGTTTTATGAAAGACCCGATCTATTTGAAGAATTAGAAAATGGTAAGGACATCGAAGAATTACTTTTCCAAATGATTGATGAAGAATTAAATGATGATGTATTTGATACAGACTTATTAAACTAAAAAGGATCGATTTTCGATCCTTTTCTTATGGCTTGTAATGAATAAGAGAAAAGAGCAATTTTACAAGCCATGATTTATATATTATTCTTCATATTTTAATGCATCTTTACCACGAGCTCCTGTTGAGATACGAACAACATCCGCAACATCGTAGACAAAGATTTTTCCATCCCCAATATTTCCAGTATACAATGCCTTTTTAGCTGCCTTAACAACATCTGCTACAGGCACTTCACTCACAACAACTTCAACCTTTAATTTAGGAAGCAATTCCATATTTACTTTAGCACCACGATAGTAGCTTGTTTGGCCCTTTTGCACACCACAACCAGATACTTTAGTAACCGTCATACCACCAATACCAATTTCATTCAATGCAGCCTTGATCTTATCAAATTTCTCAGCTTTAGTAATGATGACAACCTTAGAAATAGAACCATCACTATGAATAACTTTTGTAGGCACGGCATCATCCACTTCTACACTTGGAGTGTAGCTAGAATCTTGAATTGTTTCTAAATAATCACCTGGAACATCGGCTTCTAAGGCAAAACCAGCATATGCACTTTCCAATCCATGTTCCATTTTATCAAGGCCCACAATTTCTTCATGTGCACTAACACGTAATCCAACAGTCTTTTTAATAATGTAGAAAGTAATAAACATAGTTACTGCAGTCCATACACCAATTGCCAATAAACCTAATAATTGAACGCCTAATAAATGGAATCCACCGCCATAGAATAATCCTTGTGCTTCAGGCATTGTATCTGTACCACACGCAAATAATCCAACACAGATTGTTCCTAATAAACCATTTCCAAAGTGTACGGCAACAGCTCCTACTGGATCATCTACTTTTAATTTATAATCCAACAACCATACAATGAAACAAACCATACATCCAGATAAGATACCAATCACAAATGATCCAAATACGTTTACGGCATCACATCCCGCAGTAATCGCAACTAAACCTGCCAATGAACCATTTAAACACATCGCAACATCTGGTTTTCCATATTTGATCCAAGTAATCAACATGACTGTACATGTCGCAACGGCAGGTGCTACTGTAGTTGTCGCAAAGATTGTAGCTAACTGAATACCATTTGTAGCCGCTGCACCATTGAATCCATACCAGCCAAACCATAAGATGAAACATCCAAGTGCACCAATCGTTAAGCTATGACCTGGAATTCCTCGTGGAGATCCATCTTTATCAAACTTACCAATTCTTGGGCCTAACATCCATGCACCAATTAAAGCGGTTAAACCACCAACATAGTGAATGGCAGCACTTCCGGCAAAATCATGGAAGCCAAGGCTACTTAGCCAACCGCCACCCCATACCCAGTGTGCTTCAATTGGATATACAATTAAACTAATCACAAAACTATAGATACAATAAGAGATAAATTTTGTTCTTTCTGCCATGGCCCCAGAAACAATGGTAGCGGCTGTAGCACAAAACACTAAGTTGAATGTAAAACTTGACCAGTTTGTTCCAGCAAAATCTGTCAATGGACTTTCTCCCCATCCAACAAGTCCCGCAAAATCTTGCCCCATCAATAGACTATAACCAATAATCAAGAATGCGACAGTTCCTAAACAGAAATCCATTAAGTTTTTCATAATGATATTACCGGCATTCTTGGCTCTTGTAAATCCGGCTTCAACCATCGCAAATCCGGCCTGCATAAAGAATACAAATGCAGCTCCGATTAGGTACCATATTCCAAATACCTCTGTTAAAATCTTCTCCATAATATTCCCTCCCTTATACAAAAGAAAAAAGGCACTTACAGCTCATGTATTTCATGAACTATAAGCACCTTTGCTTTATGTATGAACGTATTTTATTCTGTGTGAAACAATTTGTCAACTATTTTCTGAAACTTTTTGAAAATTTCTTTCCATGTGATAATAACTAGGAATCAAGATTATAACTGCACCAATCCATGCCAACACTTCTACAGGATATAGGCCAGCTTTACCAAAATAGATAGGTAGAATCAAAGCTCCAGAGATTCGCATCAATAACTCAAATAAGCCAGATACCATAGGAATAAAGGCATTGGATAAACCTTGTATCGTAGAACGATATGCATGCAACATATATAAAATTGGAAGGAAAATCGTTAAACATCGTAAGAAATTCAATCCATATGTCATTGCTTCATTCGCACCTTCACTTGTTTTTGATATAAAACAAGATAAGAAGAATGGGCCAAAAATCCAAAGTATAATAGAAATCAAGATGGAAGTTGCCAAAGATAATAAAACAACTTTTTTCACACCACTCTTGATACGATCATAACGATGTGCTCCATAATTTTGTCCCGTATATGTAACCATGGCATAGCCATAAGAAACAGCTGAAATTTCAAGCACTCCATATAGCTTGTTCATAGCTGTAAATCCAGCAAGGAAATAAGTTCCATATCGATTTACGGCACTTGTTAATACCATACCACCAATCGAAATCAAGACATTTTGTAGTGCCATAGGAATTCCTAATCTAAATTGATTTTTATAGTATGTTACATCCTTACAAATGGATGTAGGCATATATTCTTTTAATTTTAATACATGATATAAACAGAAACATCCAGCTAGAATTTGTGCAATAACTGTCGCAACACCAGCACCGATGATTCCCCACTCAAGTCCCATCACGAATAGTACATCTAAGCCTACGTTACAAATACTGGCAATAATCATGGCTTGTAGCGGTGTTTTAGAATTACCAAAAGCACGTAAAATGCTGGCAAGTGCATTATAAAACATAGTTGCAAACAAACCGATATAAATAACGTGTGTATACGCTAGAGCTCGATCCATAATATCAGCTGGTGTTTTTAATAAAATCAAAATATTTGGTAGAAGCGGATAAATCACCGCTAATAAAACCACTGTTGATATAATCGCATTCACAGCTAAAGTAGAAATACATTTTTGTACATTCCTCTTATCATGAGTACCAAACGCATGCGCTATCGGAATTGAAAAACCTTGGGCAAGCCCAGTCACGACTGCAATTCCCATCCATGTTAGCCAATCCGAACATCCTATGGCTGCTAACGCCTTCACACCAAGGTGTCTAGAAACAATGATAGTATCACAAACTGTATATAGCTGCTGAAATATATTTCCAAGCATTAAAGGTAGGGAAAACAAAAAAATCAACTTTAATTCATTTCCCTTCGTCATATCTTTTACTTGCATAAAACCTCTCCCATTAAACAAAAATAGTATATCATATTCAATAAATTTCTTAAAAAAGTTATTTACAACTAACTCTTATAGAGTTATACTAATGACAGTTAGTTGTGTCTAACTGTTAAGGAGGTAAAATCATGAAATATGCATTCGCAAGTCGTACTGGTAATGTGGAAGAAATTATCAGTTCATTAGGTATTGATGCATTACGCATCAATGATGGATCTGAAAGCATCGATGAACCATACATCTTATTTACTTATACAGATGGCTATGGAGATGTACCTGCTGAAGTCGAAAACTTTTTGATGGCCAATGGCACATTGATTCAAGGTGTTGTCTGCTCCGGAGATACAAATTATGGTGACGCATATTGCCAGGCAGCTGATAAAATCAGTGAAGATTATGGTTGTGAAATTCTATATAAAGTAGAAAATTCTGGTACACCTGAAGATATCGAAAGCATCAAAAAAGCGATTGGAGCTTAATTATGCCGAAACAGCGTTTTGAATCATTATTGGCCAATTATTGTGCACCTGCACTGAAGCAATATAAATATGCCAATATGTTCCACCTTCCAAAAGACGATGATAGTATTCGATCATTTATCAAACAATACAATCAACAATTCAATTCAAAAGGGATCTTCTTTATCCTCATAGAACAAGAAACTCAATACACCATTTATGTATACAATTCCAAACTTAAAGACTATATTTCCTCAAATGCAGTTCAAAATTTTCTAAAATCCTATCAATATCCAAATACTTTTGAACTGTGTATACAAGAACTCAAAAAAAGACTTAACACAAAAAACTTTCCTCATGAAATAGGTGTATTTCTTGGTTATCCCTTAGATGATGTAATTGGATTTATTGAACACAAGCCCTATTACTTAGTCGGAGATTGGAAGGTCTATCAAAACGTGAATGAGGCTAAAAAGCAATTTGATTTATTTAAACAAACAAAAGAAAAAATGTTGAATCAAATCCATAATGGATATGAATTATGTGAAATTCTTTAACAAATATTTATTTTTTTTCTTTCATCGACCATTTATCGTTTTTCAGTCTATGAATACGTTTGAAAATCATTTAGAATGTATATGGTTGAACAAATCCATTTCACATTTTAGTTCAACCAAAAAAGAGGTATCGCAAAGATATCTCTTTTTCTATTCACTTAATACATAAGCCAATATTAGACGCGCACAATCCTCAATAGCTTGAACACTCGTTCTTTCATAGCCATGCGAATTCATACAACCAACCCCAAATACAGCAGGCATAATATTGTTTCCAGCACGAATCGCCGCTGTAGCATCTGAGCCAAAACGATAATATGTATCTACACAATAGTTAATATTGTTCGCTTTTGCCAATCGGTGTATTGATCAATTCCTCTAAATTTTTTAACATTTCTTCGGTTTTCACCGTAATCTTCACTTTCTTTTCTTGACACCTATTATACAATATTATTATGAAAATAATTATCTCACCCGCTAAGAAAATGAAAATGATCGATGATATCAACATAGAGTGTACAACACCCCTATTCTTATCCAAGACAACTGAACTTTTAAATCATATTCAAAGTTTAGAGTATTCAGAATTAAAATCTTATTTAAAATGTTCAGACACAATTGCCCAGACTACATATGATCAATTCCAAAATATGAGTCTAAATAAAAATACAACACCAGCCATACTAAGCTATTCTGGCATACAATATCAATATATGGCACCCCATGTATTTACAGATGATCAAATCAAATATATTCAAGAACATCTTTACATTATTTCTGGATTTTATGGTCTTTTAAAACCACTGGATGCGATCACACCCTATCGTTTAGAAATGCAGACAAAATGCCCATTCTCTTTGTATGACTTTTGGAAAGACGATCTTTCTAATCAAATAGATGAACCCATTTTAAATCTGGCAAGTGAAGAATATGCCAAAACCATTCGAAAATATAAACCATTGATTGATGTTCGTTTTGTCGAAGAAAACGGAAAAGAAAAAGGTGTTTATGCCAAGATGGCAAGAGGAGCCATGGTTCGCTATCTTGCCGAAAATCAGATTGAAAACATCAAAGATATTACTCAATTTTCAGATTTAGGATACACTTTTGATGCGAGTCAAAGTACTGAAAAAAATTATATTTTCAAAAAAAAGCTATCATCATGATAGCTTTTCTAATAGTTCTACAACCATTTGGGTTTGTTCCTTATACATTGTATAAGCTTCTTCATCCTTATTTAGAATGATATCCATAAAGTCCTGACACTCATACAACATGTGATTTGGTTGTTCAATACTGATTTTTTCTTTTGTGTCCGCTGCCTTTTTGCCAATCTGATCTTTTTTCGGCATATCAAAATAAACATCTTTACATACACCACTGCTCGCACCAGAGACAATAATCGTTCCTTGATCCCCTTGTACATATACTGCATAAGGACTTGAACAATCTTTAGCACCAGTACAAGTTGCGATAAAATCAGGATACTGCATAATAATAATTCCACTTGTATCGATGCCGTTGTATCCAACATTTTTAAAATAATGAACCTCATTCGGCTTACCAAACATTCCCGTCACAAAATGTAAATTATATACATTGATATCCATTAAAGCTCCACCATTGAAGGCTGGATCAAAGGCATTTGTTTGAACATGATCTTTATACTTTTGATACTTCGATGAATATTGTGAGAAATTACACTGAACCATCTTGATATCTCCGCAATTCGACAAATTTTCTTTAATAATTTTATAATTTGGCAAATGCACATTTGTGATGGCTTCAAAAATATAGACACCCTTTTTTTCAGCTATTTCAAATAGTTCATTACACTCTTTTAAAGTTGGCGTAAATGGTTTTTCATTAATAACATGCTTCTTATGTTCCAACGCCATTTTTGATTGTGAATAATGTAAAGAGTTTGGACTTGCCACATAAACAATATCCACATTTTCATCATTCAACATTTCTTCCATATCCGTGTAATACTTTTGAATCCCATGTTTTTCGGCAAATTCTTTAGCACGCTTCTTTGTTCTAGAATATACACAATATAAATTGTATCGACCATCTAAACGCATAGCTTCAATCATGCGCTCTACTATAACACCAGAGCCAATCGTTGCGACATTCATCATGCTTTTTCTCCTTTATTTTTTACCCAGTTATTTTCTTTTTTCTTCTTTTGTTTTTTTGTTTTACGATAAATGATAAAGCGAACTCCATTCTCGCTGTTTTCACCTTTCACAATATAGTGGTTGGCCTTACAAACCTTAGAAACAATGGATAATCCGAGTCCGAAACGTCCACCTTCGCCTTTTTCATAAGGTCTAAATAAAGATTGAATGCGATCTTCAGGCATCTTTGGACCATCATTACTAATACACAACCAGTCTTCTCTTACTTCAATCTTAATGTAAGATTTCGCATAACGGAATGCATTTTCCATAATGTTTTCAATGGCTACACGCCACGCTTCAATCAAACCATCAAAGAAGACTTCTTCTACATCTGTAATCACTTGAATTTCAGGGCGAATCACGGCTGCATTTAAAACAACCTGTTCCACAACATCCTTCATATTTGTGACTACACCCTCAGCATCACTTGCCACCAAGTATTCCACACGATTCATATATAATAAAGAATGTACTTTATTTTCTAATCTCTGTGCATTATCTAAGATGACATCAACACTGCTTTCCAAAGTTCCGTAAGGATAGATACCATCTTTAATAGATTCAGCGTACGATTTAATTGTCGCAATCGGCGTTTTTAAATCATGCGAAATATTATGAATCATATCTTCTTTGGCTTTATCCTGCTTTTTCAATTCATCATTCATCTTCACAATCGCAGTCGCCATTTCACCAATTTCATCATCACGATTTAAATGAAGTTCTACTTCTTTTCCATCTTTAATTTGTTCAATATAATTTCGAATTAAATTCAAAGGATGAATAATAGAGAATACCCACATTAAAATAATCAGGAATACAATCATAAACGCAATCACAATAACGTATACCGTAGAATCAATCAATGAATCTCTAAATTGTGTCGCATACGTATCATCCATAAAACTCGCCAAAATTATACCGTCATGACAATAGATCAAACGATAATAATACTTCGAATTTGCGACCGTAATCGTTCCCTGTAGTGCTTCTTCATTTTCAGAATTCATTTGTTTGGATTGATCTAATAAATATTCATATACTTTATGATTCACTGGTTTTCTTTTGGAACTCTGATTTGAGATCACATTCATTTTACCATCTTGAATAATACAGTTTGTTTGAACACTGTCACTCGCTAAGAAAGCATAAATTTCATCTATACTATCGGTTTGTTTCGAATCCACTAATCCAACGATCGGTGTTTGTCGATTTAAGATCAGTTCATACATTTGTTTAGTTATGGTTCGATCAATATTATCGCTGACAAACACAAAGAAAAACATGATAAAAAACATCAAAACCGTCAAAATAATTGTTAAAATTTGTCGCGTTAATGACATTTTTTGAAAATAAAAGGAAGGTCCCTTCATAAAATATCACCTCATCATAAACATTTTACCATAAGAAAAAGAAAAGGGGATACATTTGTATCACCCTAAACGATATCCATATCCATAGATTGTATGAATGTTTAAATTTGGAAGTTTTTTACGCAAACGACGCAAAGTATCATCTACGACACGATCACTACCAAAGTAGTTTTCATCCCAAACATTTTCAAGAATTTTATCACGTGAGAAGGCAATTCCTTTGTTTTTGATAAACATCATCAACAAGTCAAATTCCTTTGTCGTTAATTCAATTTCTACATTGTCCGCATAGATTTTTCGTTGTTCTTCATCCAATTCATATCCATCAATGCTAATGCGATTATTATCATCACGATAAGCACGCTTAATGATATTATTAACTCTTAATACTAATTCTTTTGGTGAAAATGGTTTTGTGATATAGTCATCACAACCTTTCTCTAATCCAATAATACGGTCAAATTCTTTATCACGCGCAGACATAAAGATAACTGGCGTTTCTGGTCCTTGAAGACGAATTTCTTCAATCAAGTCAAAACCAGATTTGTCATCCAACATAATATCTAAGATCCACAAATGCACATCATCATCCGCAACATGTGCACTTGCCTCTTCGTATGTATAGTAAGAATGAACCTCATATCCTTCTTTTCGTAAGTATTGGGCAACTAGATTATTGATATCCTTCTCGTCTTCAACAATACTAATGACTCTTTTCATTGGGCCACCCTCTTTCTAAAAATTATTTTCTTCTAAGAAATCTGTAACACGCTTAAC
>UMFT01031961.1_pt1 | contig 27850 bp, 50 predicted proteins | sample 1965081 | NCBI WGS metagenome assembly UMFT01 (sample SAMEA4836053, study PRJEB28245) | human gut metagenome | biome: gut microbiome; material: fecal sample | place: Denmark | collected 2008
CAACCAATACTGGATATCGGTCAGCGGCAACCAATACTGGATATCGGTCAGCGGCAATTGTTGAAGGAAAGGAAAGCATTGCTTTAGCTACAGGACTTGGATCAAAAGCAAAGGGAAAAATCGGATGTTTCATCGTACTGGCTGAATGGAAAGAAATTGAAGAGGAATACCATATTGTAGATGTAAAATCTACAAAAGTAGATGGTGAAAATATTAAAGAAGATACTTTCTATATGTTGAAAGATGGAAAATTTGTAGAAGTAGATTAAGTTGCCCTGGAAGGTGCTGACACACCAACCAGGACGGTATCTAACTAAGAATGAGTTAGTTAAATACAGGATTATTATAACACAACCTCCTGTATTTGACAAACAAAAATATAACAGGAGGATTTTTTATGCAAAAAAATGGCGAAAATCAGCCACTTTCCAGTGAAATCATTGCTGATCTGGAAGAAAAGCTGATGGCAAGAAATATAATTATCGCTATTCTGGCAGCTGCACTTGCAGTAACCACATTCAGAAGAAAGTGAGGACAAAATGAAAGAGGTGGTAAAGACAGTAGGAGAAATATTTGTAGGGATAGGGGTGTTTGCAGTGATCTTCTCAGTCACATGGATGCTCACATCATTTGATGTTATCGGGGTTTTCTTCGTATCAACAGTCTTATTCTCAATGGTGTTTCTTCCTATTATATTAGGAATGGAGGAAAAATAAATGCAAAGATTAAACAAAGTAAGATTATCCGGCAGAGCCGGGGAAATAGTGTTCAGCCACGAGCATTACGAAAGATACTATTACAAATTCATGCTGACAGTTATTCGTAAAAGCGGTGCAGTAGATATGTTTCCAATCGTTATAGAAGATTCCATTGTACGTGACAATTATTATAACGGAAAAGAAGTTGTGGTAACAGGAGCAATTAGAAGTATGGACACTTCTAAAAATCCAAACAAGCACCACAATGTTAATTATATCGCAGCTGACGAGGTGGAAATCCTGGAAGAACAGGTTCCAGATGGTGATATAAACGAAGTAGAGTTTGTTGCCAGAAGTTGCACGAAAGAGCCATATGCAAAACTTACACCAGTAACGCACAGGAAAGTTTTAAATCTTTTCGTGGCAATTCCAAGAGATTTTTCAGAAAGAGCAGACTTTATTCGCTGTACTTTATGGGGAAAAGGGGCTGATCTGGCGGTAGACGTTAAAAGAAATGATTAAATTAAAGTAACTGGCAGGTTAATGAGCCGTGATGTTTATGTTAATGGGGAAGAAACGGAAAGTGTATATGAGATTTCCGTAAAAGAAATGGAGAAATTGTAGGATGAAGAATAATAAGAATGAAGTTCAGATATTTGGCGTAATAATGGACATTCAGCCAGGAACGTTTTTCAAGGACGGAGAAAAATTCGGAAGATTCTATATTGGTGCAAAGCGTACCAGCGGGAACGTAGATTTACTTCCGATAATTGTTGAAGAAAAGCAGACGGAAGGTTTAAAGCTCGGAAAACACGTCTATGTTGAAGGAAGATACAGTTCTTCAAACAAACATGAAAGTGGAAAGTCACATTTGATTCTTGAAATCAAAGCGGAAACAATCTGGTGTGGAGATGGTGATGGGAGCGCAGAAGGTGAAAACAAAATCATTCTGGAAGGTTATCTTTGCAAGCCTCCTATTTACCGCAAAACACCAATAGGAAAAGAAATCTGTGATTTGATGATTGCTTGCAATGAATATGACTTGCGAAGAACAGATTATATCCCATGTATAGCATGGTGGAAAGAAGCCAGAGAAGCTGCTGATTTTAAGGTTGGAGATTTCGTAAAAATAATCGGAAGAATCCAGAGTCGGATTTATCATAAAAAATTATCCGGTGATGAAGTAGAGCTTAGAACTGCATATGAGGTATCAATAGGGAGGATAATCGAGCATGAAAGTGGAAGTAAAAAAGATTTCGTTGGAGAATTACAAGAAGTTTCCGAGTAAGTCTGTAGATTTGTTTCCTAGAACAGAGATTTCTGGCAGAAACAGAGAAGGAAAATCCACATTGCAGGACGCATATTTGGACGTTTTGACAGGAAAGATGGCGAATGGTACAGAACCGACTTCTATTCGCAGAAAAGAAAATGGCGTGGAAGTGCCAAAGGTTGATGTTGTAAGAGAGCTTACACTTGCGATTGATGGGAAAGAAAAAGTGATCCGCAAAATCACAAAGCAGAAGTGGAGAAAACCAAGAGGACAGTCAGAAGAGGTGTTTGATGGAAATGAAACTTCTTATGAAATTGACGGATTCCCGGCTAAATCAAAGGATTATACCGAGTTCATCCAGTCAATAGCAGAGCCTTCAACGCTTCTGATGTGCAGTAATCCAAAACCATTTCTGGACACATTACAGAAGTCAACCGCAGAATCCAGAAAGGTACTGGAAAAGATGTCTGGTTTCGATATTGCTCAGTTTATGGAAGAGAATCCACAGTATGCTCATGTGGAAGAAATCACAAAGGGGCATTCCGTAGAGGATACCTTGAAGAAGCTCCGAAAGGAACTAAATGCACAGAAGAAAAAGGTGGATGCCAAAAACACGGAGATTGCATATGAAACCAATCGAAGCGTTGAAGCAGAAGATACTTCCTCCTTAGAATCCAAAAAACAGGAGCTTAATGCGGAACTTTCCAAACTGGAAGAACAGGAACGGATTCTTGAAGATTCATCAAAAGGTTACGACAGCCTTTCATATGAAATCCGTGGTTTGAAATCTTCCAGGGATGGTCTGGTTAGCAAGGCAGACAAAGAGCTGAAAGACAAAAAAGCAGCCATTATGAATGTGTATTACGACCTTGCAAAAAATAAAATTGAAAAAGAATCAGCTATCCGAATGTTGGAAATGGAACTGGATAACCACATAAGGGAAGCAAAACAGGCAAAAGCTGACTTGGATAGAGCCAGACAGGACTATCCAAGAATCAAAGAAAAGGAGTGGAATGATTCTAGACTGAAAGCTATTGAAGCTGAAACATTCAATGATTCTGATACCATTTGCCCCACCTGCGGACAGGAACTGCCGGAAGAACAGGTTGCCGAATTGAAAGCCTCCTTTGAAGAAAAGAAGAAGTTTAGAATTGAAACTGAATTAACCCAAAAGAAAAATTGGGAATCAGCAAAGCAGAACCAGTTAAAAGGAATTTGCGACCTTGGAAATTCTGCTTCTGCAAAATTAAAGAAAGCCAACGAGGAAATCAGCAAATTACAGTCGGAAATCGGCGTAGCACAGGATGAAGTTGCTGAACTTACTAAGAAGATTAAGGAAGAACAGTCCAAATTTACGGAGCTTCCAGAATCTGTAGATATGACAAATGATGAAGAATATCTTGCGGTTACAGCGAGAATTGCAGAACTTGAAGAGAAACTGAAATCATTTGAAGATATTCCTGGAAAGAAACAGGAATTGAGAGTTCAGATCAGCAATGTTATGAAACAGATTTCCAATGTGGATGCAGATATCAAAATTGCACAGGCAGCAGTCACAGAAAAAGAAAAGCAAGTAGCCGAACTGAATGAGGAACTGAAAAGCCTTGGACAAGTACAAGCTGATATTGAAAAGAACATTGACACCGTTCTTAACTTCTCAATTCAGAAAAACAAAGCTCTGGCAGAGAAAATCAATCCATTTTTCCACCATTTCCAGTTCAGTTTCCTTGATTACACGATTGAGGGAAATCCAGTGGAAACTTGCAAGATGATCTGTAATGGAATTGACTACAATAGTGGATTGAATCATTCAGATAAGATTCTGTGTGAGGTCGATTTACTGAATGGATTACAGGAAATGAATGGGCTGAATCTGCCGATTTGGATTGATGATTCGGAGAGCATTGACAAAAGCAGAATTCCTGTATTAGACAGGCAGATGATTATTCTGAGAGTGACGGATGGGGATTTGAAAGTAAAAGGAATCTGATAATTAGGAGGGGAAAATGCTAACAGCAACATGGGGAAAACATTTTTTCAAGGCAGATTCCACGTATAGTAAATAAAAAATCGGTGGCATATGAATCCGGGTGAATGCCCGGAAAGCACAACAGGAAAAAATAAAACAGTTAATGAAAGAACAGGAAATTACAATTCAACATAGGACAAATTATTTCATCCTGTTTCATATGCCACTGAGCATATAAATAAAGAAAAGGAGAATTAAAATGACAGAAAACACACAGGTAGCAAATTTTAACACACAGCTTTCCTACTACACAAATCGTTATGTTGATTTAATGGAAAGAGATTTAACTTCAAGAGGAATGGAATTTGATTCCTACTCAAAGGATTGCGTAGTGGCAGCAATGGGATCTATTTTCCAGATGGTGCATGAGAGTGGAGTGAGTTTTGAAGCAATTAATGGCTCTAACCTTAAATTCATTCTGAGCAAAGTAGCAGCGTTAAAACTGAACGCAAACGCACAGCCGAGAGAGTGTTATTTCCAAATCAGAAACGTAAACATAGCGGCGAAAGGGCAGAAACCTCAGTGGGAGAAGAAAATCGAATTTGCGATTGAGGGCGATGGAAATGACGCTCTTGTAAGCAGATATGGTGTCGATGTAGCTAAAGTATTCCCGTACTGGAAAGTCAGAGAAGGTGATAAGTATATCCCACCAAGACATAAGGGTGTGGAAATCACACCGCCAGAATGGGAAGAGTCTGGTGTAGGTAAGGTAGTGCGTATCGTATATCCGATTCAGTATAAGGACGGACATATTGAATATCTTTCTTGTGAAAGAGCAGATGTACTGAAGAATCTTGCAGCGCACATCAAGAATAATCTCCAGAATGAAACGTTTGGAATTTGTGCAGACAGATATAAAGCTACAGATGCGCAGAAAGCTCAAATTGAAGCAAAGAAAAAAGAAATCATGAAAAAGGTCTCTGACATTGGAGAACTGGAAGCAATCATTGACTGTGAGGAATTAAGACCGTATATTTCACCGTCTTATTATGAAACACAATCCAGAGAATCAATGATTATTCGTAAGATGCGAAACAACATTATGAAGTCTATTCCTAAGAAATGGGATAATCCGGTGCAGGCTTATGAATATAACATGATGGATGCTACGTACAGGGAAGTGCAGGAAGAAATCAAACAGAATGCCAATGTAGAAGAATTCATTCCACAGCCAGAAGCAATCGAAGAAAAGCCAAAGCAGCCAACCGTAGCCGAAACCGTAAAAACAGAAGAGAAAGAACCAATCCCGGCAGCAGAGCCAGTGGAAACAGAAATTCCGTCATTTATGAGCCAGGAGGAAATGTAGGATGGAAACTTCCACAATTGTGCTTATTATTTTGCTTTCAATAGCACTTTTGGTATGGATAGTATCTTTTATTCGAGAAAATGAATACAATCGAACCAATTTAATTATTCTTTTAAATGTTATTACATATGTGGTACTCATTATAATCCGACTTACAATGTAAAAGGAGAGCCAAAATGAAGCATAAATGTATTAAGACAGCAGTATTAATCACAGGGATTACAGCAATCACAATGTTTAGCGGTTGTTCTTCCTGTAGCAGATCATTAAAATCACTGTCTAGTGATATTGACGGTGGTTTGAACCGTACCGTAACTGTTTACGATTACAACGGCGGTAAAATCAAGTCCTGGTCTGGGAAGTTCGATGTTTCTGAATCTGAAAATGAAGTTTATTTTGATGATTCGGACGGAAAGAGGGTTATTATCCATGGCGGTATTGTAGTGAATGAGGAAAACTAGGAGGGATAATAGTTATGAATGAAATTTTAAAGAAAGCAAAAGAACTGGTTGAACTTTTAGAGAAGCAGGAGAAAAGTGGGAAAATCAAATTATCAGAGTTGAACCCTGGTGATGTATTCCAAACTACAGGTAAAAGAAAATACAAAGTGTTGGAACAGTATGAAAATACCACCAAGATAGTTTCTTTTAACCTTGTAAAAGAAAATGTAAAATTCGGGGATAATGCAGATTATTTAGAGTCTGAATTAAAAGAACTTTGTGACACGGAAATTTTAGCGAATTTTGAAGAGGAATTTGGTGCGGAGAATATTGAAACACATGAAGCAGATCTTATTACGGTCGACGGTCAGAATACAGGCGTTTCGGTGAAATGTAAAATCAGACCTCTTACATTTGATGAAGCAAGAAAATATACGGAATTAACTCCGAACAAAAAACTTAATGACTGGTATTGGACATGTACATCTTGGTCAACAAAAGAACGCGGATGGAATAGCGTTGCCGTTGTTTCCTCCTCGGGTAACGTCGGCAACTATGTCTGCATCGGTGTCAACGGTGTTCGCCCAGTTTGTATCTTAAAATCTAATCTCTTTGTATCTAAGGTGGAGGAATAAAAATGAAAAAAGATTTGAAATATTTTGAGTCAGAAATAAAAAGAATTACAGAGGAATTCGAGGATTACAAAAAGAAACACATGGGCACTCCGAAACCCGGGGAAGTGGTTGAAATTTCCGGTATGGAATGGATGATCCTGGACAAGCTTCCGGATGGATATTTTGCAATTTTAAATAGTTTTTATGGTAAAACAAGAATGTTTGATTCAGATTCCAGCAATTGGAAAGAAAGTTCTTTAAGAGAAGAATTAAACACATCATTTTTAGAAAAAATTAATACGCCTTTCGATGGAAATGCAGTTGTTGAATTTGACCGTAACCTGTTGGCATTGGACGGGCAGACTGAATATGGAACTTGTAGAGATAAGATTTCACTCTTAACCGTGGATGAATACAGAAAATACAGGAAATATTTGCCAAATATGGATAAATGGTGGTGGCTTATTACACCATGGAGTACACCTTACAATGATTATTTTAAGAGCGTAGCCGTTGTTTCCTCCTCGGGTAACGTCTACTTCAATTACTGCTACTATGACTACGGTGTTCGCCCAGTTTGTATCTTTTCCTCTTCAATCTTTGAATCAGGCGAGGATTAATAATGGCAAATGAAGATTTACAGGTGATAATAAAAGCCAAGCAGTTAGCAAAGCACACGCTTATAGTAACCAGTAACGCGAGGAGATATCCTAAGAAATTCAGATTTTCTTTAGTTGATAAAATGCAGAACAAATCGCTCGAAATACACGCTAAGCTCTTTGAAGCCAATCGAACAGATTTGAAAGATTATAAGAGAGAAAGGCTAGAATTACAGACAAAAGCAATTACATATTGTGATGAACTTCTCTTTTATATAGAGCTTTCATACGAGCTTAATATCATTAATTCGGGAAGTATGGAGGCATGGTCGAAAATGGTTACAGATATTAAGCATATGGCGATTGCTTGGAGAACAAAAGACAGAAACAGATGATTTTTATAGGTTATGCGTTGTAGAGCCGTTGTTTCCTCCTCGGGTAACGTCAACAACAATAACTGCAACAATGACAACGGTGTTCGCCCAACCTGTATCACAGGCAGACAGAGTAAGCAGAAAGCTGAAATCCGAATAGATACAAGCAAATGCATAACCTTTCCGCAATGGATAAATATAAAGGAACAAAATAAATGGATAAAGAAATTGTGGCAAATTTTGAAAACTTGTATTCATCTTACAAACGAGTTAAGGCAGATAAGAAATTCAATTCCGGCACTGCCAGGTTTTCTATTATGGCGTTGGAAGGAATCCAAACATTGAAGGAACAATTGGAAAATCAAACGTATTCCATAGCACCGTATAATAAATTCAAAATATATGAACCGAAAGAACGCATCATAGAATCGTGTTCTTTCAAAGACAAGACGGTACAGAGATGCTTTTCAGACTACATTCTTACGCCGAAATTAAATAATATTTTTATAAAATGGAACACAGCAGGACAAATCGGAAAAGGTCATTATATGGCAATGGATGGTCTTCGAGATCATATGTTGGAATTTTACAGTAAAAATGGTTTAAATGGCTGGATTGTAAAATGCGATATTCGTAAATATTTTTACAGCATAGATCATGAAATTATGAAAGACGTGGTGGATTACTATTTTGATGATGAATTTACAGTATGGTTAAATCATCTATTTATTGACAGCGCCGAGAATCCAGGACTTCCACTTGGAAATCAAGTTAATCAGAAATACGCTTTACTGTTACTGCATTCGTTGGATCAAATGATAACAATTGAATACGGAATACAGCATTACGGAAGGTATAATGATGATTTCTATGTGATTTGTAAAAGTAAAGAAGAAGCCAGAGAAATACTTGAAGCTATCCGGATTATGACCGAAAGCCTTAAAATACAATTGAATACTAAATCACAGATTGTGCCATTTAGAATGGGATTGTGCTATCTTGGCTTTCATCATTATGTAACTTCTAATGGGGAGTATATTAGAAAACTTCGAGGAGACAAAAAACGAAAAACACAAAAGAAAGTCCGAAAATGGGTTAAGGCTGTAAATGATAGGAAAATGTCAGAATTAGAGTTTCAAGTAAAATATCTCTCATGTAAAGACCATATGCTGCACGGAGATTGCGTCAAATTATGCCACAGTGTGGATTTGGATATCGAAAAAAGAATGAAAGCGAGGTGATAAAAAATGTTCATGCGAGTTGTCAACACAGGGAGTACCAATGGAAACTGCTATTTTCTGAAATCCAACAGCGGAGAAATACTTCTTCTGGATTGCGGATGCAGATACAAAGATATTTTGAAAGCCATTGATTACAGAACAAGTGATGTTTCAGGTGTGCTTCTTACCCATGAACACGGTTGAGCGATCACCGTGAATCATTTAAAAATCTAATGAATTTAGGTATTCAGATTTACACCAATGATGAAACCGTGGAACACCTGAAAATCATCACTGGAGAATTAATGAAAGGCGTTCCAGAGAAAAGACCGTTTCGGGTTGGCTCGTTTACGGTAATACCGTTTTATCTGCCGCATACTACAAGGGACAAGGATACAGGGCAACTTATTCCGTGTTTCAATTATGGTTATATCGTGGAGCATGAAGAGATGGGAAAACTGTTGTACATGACAGACTTTGAATACTGCAAGTACAACTTCAAAGCAATGCGACTGAATCACTTGGTTATTGAGTGCAACTATTGTAAAGAATTGGTTGACAAAACAGCTGAAAATTACACGCACAGGCTTAAAGGGCATTGTTCCTTAGATACTTGCAAAAGCTTAGTAAATACAAACCATACGGCAGCATTACGGACGGTAACATTGGTGCATTTGAGTAATGAAACAGCTGACCCGGAACAGATTTTGAAAGAGATAAAAGAAGCAGTGGTTTGGGATGATGCCCTGGTGCAGATTGCCAGACCTGGACTTGAAGTTAACTTGGACTTATGTCCGTTTTGAAAGGAGAAATAGATGGTATCAATTGACTTAAAAGATTGGAAAGAAGTAACAAAAGGAATTTATGTAAATCCAATTTCTGCAAATGCAGCTTATGAAATCCATATTAAATACTGGGATATGAAAACAGATATTCTTTCTGCAAATGCCGAACTTTATATAGTAGGAGATTGGCATACAAAAGACGGAAGAAACATCAGAGAAAGAGAAATACTGCTTGATTGTGCATCTGTTATGGCTTGCCTTGGGAAAGCAATTGAAGATGATAAGGAAAATAATTCAGCTGAATGATTGAAAGGGGAAACTAAAATGAAACTGTATTTTTACATTCTGGACACGGATAGAAAAACAGGTAAATGGAATCTTCATCTTGAAGAGTGTGAGGTAATAGAAAAGCCAAAGACATATAAACCAAAAACCGAATTCCCTAACGGAGTATACGCTTCGTTTGTAAGAAAAGAATCAATAGGCTCCTTTATAAATGACTACAGTAAGGCTGTTGTCTTAGATACACCTGATTATCAAAAAGCAAAAGAAGTATTTTTAAAAAAATACGACAATGAATTAAAAACATTAAAAGGCAGAATTAATTATTACGAAACCCTTAAATCAGCGGTTGAAGTAGGAGAGGAGAACTGTAAATGAGCGTGTTCAGTATACCAGTAACGATTGGTGTTAATGAGGAAGAAATTGCAAAGGAAATCCGTAAAAATGTTGAGGACAGGGTAGTTGAAAAAAATACCAAGGAAATTAAAGAGGTTGTTTACGAAAAATCCACATACGGAAGTAGGGATACCAATGAGCCGTTGAAAAGAATGGTTCGTATGCAGATTGGAGAAATCTTGGAAAAGAACGAAAGCGTGATCGTACAGGAAGCGGCAAAAGCCTTGGCAGATAAGATGATTAAAACCAAGGCTGTGAAAGAAGCAATAAAAGAAACTATTGAGAAAGTTAAGGAGGATTAGCTATGGGAAATATGATGAGTTTAAATATCAGTGACGATGTAATAAAAGCAGCAATACAAGAAGAAGTTCACGCCGGAATCGTAAAGGCATTAGGCGACCCATCCGTTATTGTACGTGATGCGATAAAAACAATGACGAATAGGTATGTTGATAAAGAAGGAAAATTTTGTGATAAAGGGAGTTGGAACGCAAGACCATATTTTGACTGGCTCGCAGAAGACATTGTAAAAAATACGGTAAAGGAAGAAATTGAAAAATATGTAAACGAAAACCGTGAGGAATTTGCAGAAGAGATAAGAAAACAGCTAAAGAGTGCAGATTTCAGAAAGAATATTGTTGCTTCTTTTTTACAGGCTATTGTTAAGTGTACAGAATCCGAATGGAAAATGCCGATTGATATTTCATTTGAAAAGTCAAAGGAGGATGATTATTAATGAAAATCTTCTTAAAAACACTTGACAAACTGAAAAAGTTAGAACCTTCCGAACAGGAATGTAAGTACGACAAAGGTTGGAATGATGCAATCAAGAAAGTTGAAGAACTGATTTGTTCCTACAGTTCTGCGGATATGTGGATTCCAACAGATGTGAAGTTACCGCTGGAACCAGACAAAGGAGAAAATCCCGGAGATTGAAAAGAATATACAGTTACAATTAAGGGGGCTATTTTACCAACAAGTCTTACTTATTTAGGAGATGGAAAATGGGGAAGTGTAGAAGCATATGGCTTTGCATATTATCCAGTCATTGCATGGCAGCCAATGCCGCCAGCCTACAAACCAGGGAGGTAACACCATTGGAAATTACAATCGGAATTTGCACAGATGAAATCAAAGAAATCATCATGGAACATATCAAAACAAAAGGATTCAATGTAACGGAAGATGATATTTCCTTTATTATCGGGAAAGAAGAAACTGTAACAGGAAATGCAAAGAAAATCAAACACGCACTTATTAGATGCGACATTCAGATTGAGAGGTGATAAATTGTGAATATTGTTATTCTTTCTGGAAGATTAACTGCTGATCCAGATATCAGAATGGGAACGAATGATACCAAAATCGCAAGATATATTTTGGCTGTCGAGAGAAGAGTGAAAAAGAATACAGAAAGAAAATCTGACTTTATCACTTGTGTGTGCCTTGGCAAAAATGCAGAATTCGCAGAAAAATATCTTAAAAAAGGCACGAAAGTAAATGTGCGTGGAGAATGGCAGACTGGAAACTATACGAACAAAAATGGCGAAAAAGTCTACTCAAATGATTGCCTTGTTGCAGAACATGAATTTGCAGAAAGAAAGAGCCAGTCACCGCAAACACAGGAAACAGATACACGACCAGTACCACCGCCAGAACCTAGTTTCATGGATGTGCCAGATTTAGGAGGTATGGAAGATGAATTTCCGTTTAGTTAAGGAGGAGTGACAAATAAATGGAACCAGTTTTAGAAACTAAATTCGAGTATAAAGGTTACCAATGTGTAGTCCTGTTCATGCCTAGAGCATACAGATGCGGATACGTTGGAATACCTAACAGCCATAAGCTGGCAAAGAAAAGTGTTGATGATTTAGGTTATCTTTACTGCCATGGTGGAGTTACTTATTCAGAACCATTTCTACACGATTGTGACGATGATACATGGTGGATTGGATTTGACTGTGCTCATTGTTTCGATGGTTATGATATTGAGACAGCAGAACAGTATTTCGGGGAAGAACCAGACTTCAAAAAAATGTTTAAAATAATGGGAGATTACTGGCGAGAATTAAATAAAGATCCAGATTGCAAAATTCGTTCACTTGGCCTATGTTAAAAATGAATGCAAGAAACTCATTGACCAGATTGAAAAAGGGTGATTCCGGTTGGATTATAAAAAACTTAGACAGGCAAAAGCTATTGAAGCAACGAACCGAAAAAGACTTCTAAAAATCAATCCGAAACTTGATGATGGCAGTGGAATTTATTTTTTAACCAGAACTGATGAAAACGAAATCCCATACTTTTATATAGGGCAAGCAGTACATATAATTCAACGGATGTGTTCTCATCTTACTGGGTACCAGCACATTGATTTATCAATAAAGAAGAGAGGATTTTACAGTAAAGAAAACCCGTATGGGTGGAAAATAAATTTTATCCATTATCCAGTAGAACAACTTGATAAAATGGAACAGTATTGGATATTGGAATACACAAAAAAAGGGTACCAATGCCGATACAATAAAACATCTGGAAGCCAAGGAGAAGGAAAAGAAAAAATAAATGAATTTCGCCCAGCAAAAGGTTATAGAGATGGACTTCAACAGGGCAAGAAAACACTTGCAAGAGAGTTAAAACACATCATTGATACTCACTTAAATGTATCAATCAGACCAGAAAAAGCAAATAACAAAGTATCTATTAAGGCGTTGGAAAAATTCAACGACTTACTCAACGAAGAAAACTATCACTGATTCTAACACACCAGTAGTTCTACTGGCTAAATTCCAAAGATAAAAATAAAAAATGAAAGGAGCTTGCCTTCATATGACGCAAGGGTGCACCGGGCTTCTTTAAAAATGAAATTAAAGTGTGAAATATATCGTGATTCTATGCAGAATTACAAGAAATATGCAATCCCAAGAGCGCAACTTGTAATTGCGGATGTCCCTTATAATGTGGGGAATAACTTTTATGGAAGCAATCCTATGTGGTATACGAAGGGAGATAATAAAAACGGTGAAAGTAAATTAGCCGGGAAAGCTGCATTTAACTCTGATTTCAATTTCAATTTATATGAATACTTCCATTTTTGTTCAAAAATGTTGAAGAAGGAGCCTAAAAAGGCAGGGGTAAGAGGAAGAAGTTCAGACGCACCATGTATGATTGTGTTCTGTTCGTTTGAACAAATTCAAACTCTGATCAATGCTGCTGCGAAACATGGCTTTGTTCACTATATACCGCTTGTGTTTATTAAAAATTATAGCCCACAGGTATTGAAAGCTAATATGCGTGTGGTAGGTGCTACGGAATATGCACTTTTGTTTTACAGAGATAAACTTCCAAAATTCAGAAATGGAGCGCAGACGGACGAAAACGGAAAGACTATTCGTGGAACTGGAAAGATGGTTTTTAACTGGTTCCAGTGGGAAAAAGACGGAAAGGACATTCCGAAAATTCATCCAGCACAGAAACCAGTAGCAGTTCTAAAACGACTGATTGAAATATTTACTGACCCTGGGGATGTGGTAATTGACCCTTGCTGTGGAAGTGGTAGCACATTGAGAGCCGCCATGGAACTTGGCAGAAGTGCATACGGATTTGAAATTGACAGAAATTTTTATAACAGAGCAAAAAACGAAATGCTTAATTTTGAAAGCAATAGTCAAATGAGCATAGGAGATTTTATATAAGGAGCGTGATTGAATGTCAGAAAACACAAACGAATGCGTTATTGAGTGGATTCCAGGAAGAGATTATGTAGGGCTTACTGCTAAGAATGGGAGTACCTGGAAAAACAGATGTGAGGAATTAGAAAAGGAATTTCCAGATGATGTGAAAATTCTTGCCAGAAATAATGATGGATCTATTTTCGCCCACTTGCCGTATTCCTACATTAAAATCAATCCACCAAGAAAATATTCCGATGAAGCGAAAAAGAAAGCTGCGGAAAGATTAAATAAAATGCGTGCAGAAAAAAGCAATACTGCGGCGGAAGAGCCGTTTTGCGTATGAATTACCGTCAGAGGAAATATAATGAGGGACAATCTGCAAGAAATGATATTTACAGATTTCTTGTCAAGTATTTTGAGAAACACGGATATATGCCTTCTTATGAAGAAATTATGGATGGAACAGACCTTACAAAGTGTACCGTCCAGAGACATATGCGGCAATTAGAGATGGATTCTCTGATTGCCACAGAACATCCGGGAATATCGAGAGCGTACCGTTTAACGGAATACAGATACGGAAGGGAAAAATATGGGAAGCAAATTAAAGATGAAAGCGCCAAAGAAAAATAGGGTGTTGGAATGCGATAATCAAATGTCACAGGCGTTTGCCAGAGCTATGCAGAATTCGAGAAAAGAGCTTGAATTTATGCAAGATCAGGCTTACAACGATGGATTCAGCACTGGTGACGATTGGGCGAATACAATTAACACGGTAACAACCATGCTGGCATTACGGAAATTGCATGGATTTTCGACTAAAAGACTTTTGGATGTAATCAATTGTGCAAACGATTTTGTGGGACAAGCGAACCGTGGCGAAAGAAGCTTTATGAGCATGGTTGAGGAACTGGAATCTGAAACAGATGTAAGAATCCCGGATTTGAATAAAGAACTGGTCAGAAGATTTGGAGCGTAAGTGAGGATGGAAATAGATTATAAACACTGTAGATGTGGATGCGGTGGAATTATAGGGCAATACAGTAAAACGAAAGGATTCACATGTGAAAGATGCAATAAAAAGTATCAATTATCAGAGCTAAATTTTGATCAAATTGCATTGAACGAAAAGACAGGATGGCTGTTTCCGATGTTGAAGAAGGAGGACACAAAATGAAATTCAAAAGTAATGCCAAGTACAAAGAAGAGCCCAAAACCGGGAGTGTTTTCGCCTTGAAATACAATTCTTTAGGAATCGTTATCCACAAATACGTTGGTTGCGGAGATGCACTGTTTCTCAACTGTAGTGCATTGGATATTTTCAACTACAATCTAGGAACAGAAGATTTTGAGGAAGCCGTCAGTAAAGCGAAAGAAGTTATCATGAGTAAAGTTAAGAAAATCAGAACGGATGCGTACAGATTCTATTCAGACAGTAGCATTGAATTTGATAGATATTAGGAGGATACAAAATGTTAATCAGAAGTCAGGATAAAACAGCGCTAGTAAAGTTTGAAAACATTGTAGTCAATCTAAAACTCCCAGATTCGTTGAATGTTATATGTTGGAGTTTGCAGGATGCACAGAGAAATGGAGGATATTTTGTTTTGGCTGAATATTCCACCAAAGCAAAAGCCATGAAGGTACTGGATATGATTCAGGGAGCCTATGTAAATGGACATATTGATTATCAGATGCCAGCAGACGGTGAGGTGGTTGTATGAGTAGAGTGAGAAAGCGTCTTGAGCAGTACAAAGCAGAATTGGAAAGGCAGACCCAGTATAAAGCTGGGCTGCCGGGATCAGCACTGAATATTGTGAATACTCTTCTGGCTGACATGGAGCAGGACGAAAAAGAACATGGTTGGATTCCGGTCAGTGAGAGATTACCAGAAGATGGAACATATATCACTACTTTAGACGGAGAACTTGTCGGACAGGAAGAACCATTCACAGGAATGTGTGGTATCGAAAACGGGAAGTGGGACGATAAGGACTCCGTTATTGCATGGATGCCACTTCCAGAACCGTACAAGGAAAATTAAGGAATTTGTAATAAATGGAAGGAGATGGAGTTGATTGAAGTATCCAGAAGAAATGTATATTGATAGCCAGATATTTGCAGGAGACATGGATGGTTCGGAATCCAATTTGACAGAAAAAATCGTAAAAATAAGAGTTTCTCATTTATGCTGCGTATGCGAAAAACAGATACCTAAAGGTGAAAGAATGTTAAACCAAAAAGCAATAGTAGAAGGACAAGGTTGGTGCAGCTGCTATATTTGTCTACCATGTGTTGAAAATTGGTTAGAAGAATCGGGACAAGCGGAGGATGGTGAAAACGAATGAGAGAAATTCTTTTTAAGGCAAAACGGATTGACGATGGTAAATGGGTTGAGGGGTATTATCAGAAAAGATATGACCTCTTAGGCAACGAAGAACATTTAATCTTCCATGCTGATAGTTATAAAGTATGGGAATATGCGGAAATTGTTCCAGAAACACTCTGCCAGTTCACAGGACTTTGCGACAAGAATGGCAATAAAATTTGGGAAAATGATATTTTAAAAACGCGGTCCGACGAATATGCACAGGTTAAATTTGGATTCTATGGTACAGGTTTCGCAAGTGGCGATTACAATCAAGGATTTTACGCAGCATTTCCAGAAGATTTCTATTATCGACATGAACTTGGATATTGGTGCAAAGAAACTTATGTCAGAGGGAATATCTTCGACAATCCAGAATTATTACAGGAGGAATCAAATGAGTAAATGGGATGTAAGTGTTAGCATGAGATTATCAATTGATTATGACGGAATTATAGCTGAAACAAAGGAAGAGGCCATAGAAATAGCAAAAAGTAAAGCATTGGAAGACATTGATTATAACAATTGTGATTGTGATACTGGCGATCCAATAGTGTATTGTTGCCTTGAGGAGGAATCATGAGTAAATCAGTATTAGTGATGGAAACACCAGAGAATTGCTATGTTTGCCCGTTCGGAACTGCATACTGTAGCGCTCTTGAATATGAGGGTTTGTGTGAATTAGCTGACTGTTTAGATTGCGATGTAATTCTGATGACAGAAGAACATTATGATTGTGAAAGTAAATCAAGACCAGACTGGTGTCCGCTTATGGATTTGCCAGAAAAAGACAATGGAGATTATCCAGCCAATACGTCTGATGCTGGCTTTGCAGAAGGATGGAACCAGTGTATTGATGAGATTACAGGAGGAAATTTTGATGATTGATTTAACAGGAAAAAGCGTGTTCGTAAAGACACAGGAAGAATATTTGAGTGTTCTGAAAATAGCAAGGTTTCAGGGATTCAAATGGGCGAGAGAAAACCATTTAAACCATATCGAAATTCCATTTCCAAACATATTGAATTTTTACGTTAATAAGACCGTTACTTACAGCTTTGAAAAGACATTGCTTGAAGCATCCAAAATCGTCGAAGATGAAAAAAAAATCAAGGATGCAGTAAAACTTGTCAGAACGTTCGCTAAATACCCAGACAGAACAGCATTGACGGACTCATTTATCAAGTCCTTGAAGTTACTTGCAGATACTGTAGAAAGTCAGATGGAAGAGGTGAAGTAGATGACTGATGAAATTTTCGGTCTTATGGAATGCTTCCCCGGGAGCTACATAAACAGATTTGGGGAAATAATTCTTTCCGAAAAAGGAAACGTATATTTCACAGCAAAGAATTGTACCGATAAAGAAGATATTATCTGCAAGCTACTTGAATATTGTTCAAGGCCAATGGCAAAAGGAGAGCCGTACAGTTCGCACAAAAGAAATAATGAATGGAGAGAACAACTGATATCAAGCCTTAACAGATATCTGGGTACAAACTTTGGCCAAGAGGATATGTACTGGATTTACGATCAACTTGGAAATGCTGTAAATCATAAACTGACATTAAGGTTCATTAGAAGTGATTTCAATATGGCAATTATATATCAAAAAGTAAAAGAGGTGAAGTAGATGGAGAGATTAACGCAAAAATCAGATAAGATGATTTGGCTTAAAGATCAGGGCTTAAAAATTGAACCATGCGAAATGAATTCACATCATTGTAGAATGATTTTAGAAAAACTTGCAGAATATGAAGACTTAGAAGAACGTCTACATAAAATATTTGGAGAAGAATCTACATTTTCTCTTGCTGATGTAATTGATGCTCTGGAAATGAAGCTTTCTGAACCGGATAAGAAACATCCCGTAAACGCAAGAATTTTGACTTACGAAGAAGCGAATAAATGGCAAGAATATAAAGATTTAGAAGAACAGGGCTTACTGGTGAGATTGCCGTGTAAGGTTGGAGATACAGTGTATAAGTTTTGGTATTATGATAGAAGTCCATATAAAATCCAACAACATGTGACCAGAACATTATCTGAAATTTGCGAGCTTATAGAGAGTAAAAAGCTTGGAAAATCTGTATTCCTCACCCGTGAAGAAGCTGAGAAGAAATTGGAGGAGATGGGAAATGACAAGACCTGAGATTACGGCAAAATTATCAGCCATGGTTGAAAATAAAATTAATCCGCATAATGATCCACGTATTTATTGGGCACGAGAAGTTACATTTGATTACTATACAGATCATGCAATCAGAGTGGACTACATGAAATTTGTTCCAGCAAATAATAGCGTTTCTGGAATAGAAAAAGCGGATTGCTACTGCTATGAAATTAAGTCGTCTGTTGAAGATTTCAAATCTGGACACGGGTTAAATTTCATTGGCGATTTCAACTATTTAGTTATGCCGCAAGATGTATATGCAAAAATATCTCTGGAAATTCCGTATTCTGTAGGGGTTTACATACCAGACGGAAGTGAGCTTTCATGCATCAAGAGAGCAGTGAGGAGATACAGAACAAGACCTGTATCTGAAATTCTTCTGATGATGTTCCGGTCAGCAAATAGAGATTATAGAAAAACTGCAAGGAAATTGGAGGAGATGAAGAATGCACAGTCATCAATGGATTAAATATCACTCTCGCAGAAGAGGGCATATATACAGATGTGTAATTTGTGGAAAACTTTTTGGATAGGAGATGAAGGAAAATGGATAAACCTGTTCTGGACGCTACATGTGGTTCAAGAATGATTTGGTTCAACAAAAAATAATGAATTTGCTGTTTTCGTTGATAAACGCGAACTGGATGACGAAGCAATATGGACAAGCGGAGATGGAAAAGTAACAAGGTATTGCAACATCCATCCAGATATTATAGCAGACTTCACATGCCTCCCGTTTGAAGATAATACATTTTGCCATGTTGTGTTTGACTCACCACATCTTATCCAAGGAGGAGACAATGCCTGGATGGTAAAGAAGTACGGAAAACTCAACAAGGATACATGGAAACGAATGTTACATGATGGTTTTTCTGAGTGCATGCGTGTACTGAAGCCTTACGGGACATTGATTTTTAAGTGGAATGAAACACAGATTCCTGTAAAGGATGTTATTACGGCTATTGGGGCAGAACCATTGTACGGCAATAGATCTGGCAAACAGGGAAAAACACATTGGATGGCATTTATTAAGGTGGATGAAAATGATGGATAATTTAGAAAATGTTTCTGCAAGAAGTGAAAAAGAAGAAAAAATTAAAAAAGAAAAAGTAACTGATTTGGAATTGGTTTTCGAGGTTTTTGACGGAAAACCGTACTATTCGATAAAATACAAAAATGTTGGTGAAGATGATTACCGCATAGGATATAGCTCATATTCTTTTGAGATTGTCTTGGCATATAAAGAAAAATATTTCGAACTGGTAGAAGAGGAAAAATCTAGCACAGAAATAAAATACAGAATTGACAGAAAAATTATATCAAACAGTATTCAACATTACGGCATGGACAATCAGAGTACCGTCTGCATGGAAGAATGTGCCGAGCTTATCCAAGCAATCAGTAAGGCGAAACGTGGAAAAATCAACCGTGATAACATGATAGAAGAAATTGCAGATGTGTTGATCTGCATCGAAATGTTAAAGCAAATGTACATGATTTCCGATGAGAAAATTAATAAGTGGATTGAGAAGAAACAGGCGAGAGAAGTAGAAAGGATGGAAAAGCATGAATAAGAAAGAAATCGCAGAGATCAAGAAGCAGTTTACGCCAGCCAATTGTGCAATCACACGTATTTGTGGTTGTTATGTGGATGCGGAGAAGAATAAGAAAACAAAGATTAAAGAAGCGTTCCTGTCTATTCCAGATGAAGAAATGTTTAAGTATTTTGACATTTTCAAGAAAACTATGTCTGGCAGACTTGGGAAAAACCTTATGAACCTTGAATTCCCATTAGCACAGGAAAAAGAAGGTGGAACACAGGAATTTCTTATGCGGATTAGAGCAAGTAAGCTTAAAGATGATAATATTTTGGATGAGTTCTACGACAAAGTGATTGAGAATTACGATTATCCAGAAAATTACTACATAGTTCTCATTCATGCGGTCTATGATATTCCAGGAAAGGCTTCTGATGGAACCAAAATGCACGATGCATCAGAAGAAATTTATGAACACATTCTGTGCAGCATTTGTCCGGTAAATCTTTCAAAGGCTGGACTTAGCTATGATGTGACTGAAAATAACATCAAAGACAGAATTCGTGATTGGGTAGTCTCAAGACCAGAAACAGGATTCTTATTCCCTGTATTCAATGACAGAAGCACTGATATTCATGGAACCTTGTATTTCAACAAAAACACAAAGAATATTCATCCAGACTTCATCGAAAGCGTTCTTGGCACACCAATTCCACGTATACCAGGGAATGAAATCAATGTCTTTTCAGATTTTATCATGGACAATTTCGAAGGAAACACAACATTCAATTTCACGGAAAGCCTGGTTGAATCATTACAGGAAGTAAGAGAACAGAAGAAAGACAGCCCGGAGATGATAAACGTATCATGTGACGAAATGGAACAGATTTTTGGATATTGCGGAGTTCCAGACGAGAAGTTATCAGATTTCAAGGAAAACTGGGAAATGTATTTCAGTAATGAGCCTGTTGCCCTTGACAATATTCATAATTCAAAAACCGCAAAAATTGTAACACCAGATGCAACAATCTGCATCCAGCCAGATAAAATTGCTCTGATTGAACTGAAAGAAATAAACGGCGTTCCATCTCTTGTGGTTCCGGTAAATGGAGAACTGAAAATCAATGGAATTGAAGTTGAATTAAAATAAACACTTTTTAAAAATCCAGGAATTGGAGAAAGGAATTTTAGAATTGGCAAATAAAAGAATGTTTACCATGAAAATTGTTGATAGTGATCAATTTTTAAATATGTCAATTGAGGCACAATGTGCATATTTCCAACTATGTATGCGCTCAGATGATGATGGATATTTAAGAAGCTGGAAACGCACAATTAGAATAATAGATGCAAAAGAAGAATTCGTATCTGAATTAATAAGTAACGGATATTTGGAGAAAAAATCTGAAAATGTATATAAATTACCATTGTTCAAAGAAACAACAGGATATGGAGAAAGAGATAAACAAAGGCACACTAAAGAATATAAAAAATGGAGAAAAGAGGTGCTTAAAAGAGACAATTATATTTGTCAAATGTGTGGAAAACCAAACTCCAATATTGCACATCATAAAGTAAGGTTTAGAGACTGCTATGACGATAAAAATATTGTTTATGATATAGGAAACGGAGTTTGTTTATGTAAAAGATGCCATAAAATAGCACATGGAGGGGGCAATTACATTAATGGCTAAAGTAAGCTGGATTAAAATAGAGATTGAAATGTTTAGTAACCGAAAAATTAAGCAAATAAGGAAAATGCCTGAGGGAAACAATATTGTTCTTATTTGGGTAATGCTTTTGACAATGGCCGGCAGATGTAATTCAAACGGAATTATTTTTCTCACTGAAAATATTCCATACACAACAAAAATGCTTGCAGATGAATTGGATTTTGAGGAAAGCATTATTCAATTAGCACTAACAGTTCTGGAAAAGTTCGGGATGATTACCAGAGATTCTGAATTACTTTCTATTCCTGGCTGGGAAGAGCATCAAAGTGCAGACGAATTGGAGAAAATACGAGATCAAAACAGAAAAAGGGTTGCAGAATATCGTGAGCGTCAAAAAAATAAGGTCGCTTTGCTTTGCAAGAAAGATGATGTAACGTTACAGAAACGTTACAGTAACATTACTGTAACGGAACAGAATAAGAATAAAGATAAAGATTTAGAATTAGATTTAGATACAGAATTAGATAAAGATAAAGATAAAGATATAAATGATTTAATAGTATCTAAAGATACTATTCGTCAGACTGACGTCCAACGAATCATTGATGAATGGAACACTCTGGAAGAATTTGGTATTACTCCTGTAAAAAGAATGACACCAAAACGAGAACAAGCAGTGAAAGCCAGAATCCGTCAGAACCATATGGACGATATCTTAGAAGCCATTGAAAACATTCGCCATAGCAGCTTCTTACAAGGCCAGAACAAAGAAGGCTGGATGATAACTTTCGATTGGTTCTTAAAGCCAGGTAACTTTGCGAAGGTATTTGAAGGGAACTATCTTGATAAATCCGGAAGTAAACCGCAAAGCTACATGGAGAAAATCCAAAACAGGGTAAGCGAGGTGGATAATTGGGTATGACAAGAGAAGAATGGGCGGTACTCGTAAAGGCAATGAAAGCTGTGTACACTTCCCCAGCATTTCTGCCAGATCAATATGCTTTTGATACTTGGTATGGACTTTTGAAAGACCTAGATTACAAGCTTTTAAGTTTTGGGTTAAAAAAATATATGCAGACAGAATGGAAAGAGCCTTCAATAGCTGCATTAAGGCAATGCGCACAAAGCGTTGCACCGCAAAAGGAAGAGCTGAATGAAACAGAAGCCTGGGAAAAGGTATGCAAAGCTATTCAGAACTCTACATATAATGCAGAAACAGAGTTTGACAAGCTTCCAAAAATCATTCAGAAAGCAGTATCAAGCCCGGCGCAACTTAGAGAATGGGCAACATCTGAAAATGTGGATGGTACATGGTGGAGTGTAGTTCAGTCAAATTTTCAAAGGACGTACCGGGCAGAAGTGCAGAGAGAACAGGAACGAAGAAAACTAAGTCCAGACCTTTTAAAAATTATAGATACTGCCAGATTGGGAGGTGCGGAAAATTGCCAGATAGAAAACCATGGAGAGAATTAAAAAGCACTGAAATTATAGGCTTAAAGCGGAGGCAATGCTCAAAATGCGACTATTACAGCAAGAGCGAAAATGCATGGAGTACAAATGCAACCTGTGATTATATCTTAATTGAAGAACATAGCAGAGGATGTGATCCGAGGGATTGTGTTAAAAATGGTATCTTCAAGAAGAAAGCGAGAGGAAAGTCAAGAGTAAAGCGAGTGATTCTATGAGGAAGATAAGCGAAATGTATAAGCGATCTGGTGGTACAGCTTATCAGCATACCTGTTCAGATTGCAGATTCTTCCGTGATGGAAAGCATCCGCAGTGCCTGCAATACGAACTGGAAACTGATTGGAATCCAGATTATATAGCTTGCAAATTTTACAACCTGGAAGAATCTCAGATTGATGGACAAGTAAATATCTTTGATTTGTTGTGAAACGTGATAATTATGTACTTAAAATAGCGCAGAATCGTTCAAAAGAGAATAATGGTAGAAATTATAGGGCATACAAAAGATAAAGGAAAACAACGTAAAAAATTAGATAATTACTTGGAGGGACATTTAATGGAAAAAGCTATATTGTATGCCATAAATGAAAGAATGTTCTCACTTGGTCTGATAGATGAGAAAACAAGGGACAAAATAAAAGCTGAAATTAGCATTAGAAAGTAACAAAATGTATTGAGTGGAGTTATGTGAAGTGTTATACTTTATATGATTCCACTCCCTGTATATTGAGGGAGAAATGCACTATGAATATTTATTATGTCAGAGAAAAATTAAGGAGTTGTTCTATTTACGACATTGAACTGAATGTTGCTTATTACGCTAGGGTTTCTACGGAAAAAGTTGAACAGCAAGCATCCATTAAACACCAGGAGGAACATTTCGAAGAACTGATACATTCTAACAACAGATGGAAGTTTGCAGGTTCTTACATTGATGATGGTATTTCCGGAATGCACGCAGATAAAAGAGAAGAATTCCAAAGAATGCTCAAAGATGCAAAGCTCGGAAAAATTGACATGATTATTACGAAAGAAATTTCAAGATTTGCACGAAATACTCTTGACAGCATCCAATATACCAGGGAATTGTTATCTTACGGCGTATGCGTGTGGTTCCAAAATGACGGAATCAATACCATTGATGAAGATAGTGAACTTAGGCTAACAATTATGGCTGGAGTAGCACAGGACGAAATCAGAAAATTATCTTCAAGAATAAAATTTGGCCATGCACAGTCAATTAAAAACGGTGTTGTACTTGGGCACAGAATGTATGGATACTCAAATCATCAAGGAAAACTTGAGCTAATCCCGGAAGAAGCAGATATGGTTCGAATGGTCTTTCGAGACTATGCTTCTGGAATATCTACACCAAGAATCGAAAAAAAACTCTGGAATATGGGATATAGAAGTTTCAAAGGCGGTAAGATCAGTAGAGATGTCATAAAAAATATTATTCGGAATCCAAAATACAAAGGATACTATTGCGGAGGAAAAGTCAAGATCGTTGATATGTTCACAAAAAAGCAGGAATTTCTTCCGCAGTCAGAATGGGTAATGTTTAAAGACGATGGTTCCAGAGTACCGCAGATTATTGACGAGATTACTTGGGAAAAGGCAAATGCGTATTTAAGGGAGCGCGGAGAAGCTATAAAATCAAGAAAAACCTCTTTTAAGAGTGAAAATATTTTCACTGGAAAACTTTTCTGCGCTAACGACGGAGCACCATACTGGATGAAGCAACATTATATTCGAGGAAAAGAAGATGTTCGATGGGTATGTAGTTATAAGATAAAAAACGGAGCAGCTTCATGTGATTCATTTGGACTGGCAGAATCAGAACTGAAAGAAGTAATCGCAGAATTAATAAATAAATCTTCTGAAAACATTGATAGCATTTTGGAGGAATATTTTGAAATTTTGCAGTCCTCGATTAAAAACATTCCAGACAATAAAAACGAAATCTCACGACTTGAAAAACAGATTGATCTGTTAAAACAAAAACGTGAAAAAATACTGGAATATAATCTGGATGGAAAAATATCTGATGATGAATTTATTTCAAGAAATAAAGAATACGTGAAGCAGATAAAGCAGATTGAGAGCCATATTCTAGAAATCCAAAATACCAAAAGTCCAGAGCCAGTAGAAATACAATTAAGTGCTATTAAAGAACAGTTAGAAAAGTTTAAGGGTGTTACTCCAAAAGACATTAACAGGCAGATTGTCAATGAACTTTTTGAAAAAATTACCGTGGAACCGTTGGCGGCTACATGTGCAACACTAACATTTCAATTGAGGTCTGGAAACCTTGAAAAATGGGGATTTCCTTTGCGTTGTTCTGACGATATGATTTTAACTCTACATTCAGAACAACACAAGATATTTAGTAGGAAAACTTTCATTAAGACACAAGATATGGTATTTTTCAAATATAAGTACCTTTTAGCACTATAAGAGAAAAAAATGGGAGTGGAATCAATGATACATACAGCTTATGACGTAATGAAAGAGTTTTTAATCACTGATGCAGACCTTGAAGGAAAGTACGGAATCCCGAAAATTCCAAAGACTTTTATCCATCCAGGGAAAGATACTGTAGACTTTGCGGAGAGCTTCAGCCGTAAGATTAAGAACCACCGGGAACTGGATGTAAACTTCTACGTGGATGATGTACAGTTTCAAAGATTATGGAATCAGCCAGACAAGTATATGGAGCATTTAAAATGTTTCCACGCAGTCGTTATGCCAGATTTCAGCATATCGGTTGGCAAGAATGGAATGCCACTGGTAATGTGCCTGTGGAATAAATACCGCAATCATGCACTGGCTCACTACATGATCTTGAATGATATTCCAGTAATTCCGAACGTAAGCATATTACCAGAATACTGTTGGGACTGGTGCTTTGATGGGCTACCAGAGGGAAGCACAGTTGCCTGTTGCACCAATGGAAGAGTAAAGAGCAAGGCAGCACGGTTGGAATTTTGCGTTGGTTTCAAGGAGATGGAACGGAGATTGAAACCGCTTCGAGTTATCATTATTGGAAGAATCCCGGAAGAACTGGAAACAGACACAGAAATTATAAACTTTGAAACCAGAAACCAGAAGATTAACAAGGAGGGCGCGAATGGGAACAACGACTGATAATTACCAGAGAAAGAAGAAGCTTTCAAAGTCCCAAATGAAGAGGACAGAACGTTTAGAGAAATCATCTCACAGAAGATATGGAACACGGAAGAAGGAAGGATTAAATAAATTGTGAATTTTGAATCATCTGGAACTTTACGCTATAGAAATATTTGTGCAAAATTAAAATTTAAGTGGTAGCTAGAAAATGCGAGAATTTTTCTGGTTGCCACTTTTTTCCTGGATTTCCTTGATTTTTGGCAGCCAAAATGATGTTGGAATTTGGATATCATTCACAAGTTAGTTGCAACTATTGAAGCCTTGAACAGCTGCGGTTATTTATTACCACAAACCAACCATGGACAGCACCGGGAACGATTGAACACCAACGAAGCCGACCACCAGCCGTAGCCCTGGCAGATCAGAACCAACCGCCCACAGATAATAGGCCATAACAGCAAGTAATATATAACACGGCGTTAAAATACAATAATAGTCTTACAAAATACGCCCTTAATAGCTTGTAACGTATTTATCCTATATTTTATTGACTGCGATTATAAAACGTCTTAAAATGGCAAATAAAGCGTTATACAAGCATATCACAATATAGTCGTATAGCCCTAATTGATATATAGCCCGGACAGCTGCGACAGATCACCGGGAAGCCTGGACAAGCTACGCGCATAAGCGGACATAATACGCCCATTTACACGGTACGCAAATAAAGCACAGCCACACATAGCTATACAAGGCTATTATACATCTTTAGTCGCAGACAGTCAATAAACCATGCAAGGCTCTAAAAAGCGTTTTAAAGGCTTATAAGCGGCTCAAAATACAAATGCTGCATAAATCCCCATTAATAGCATTAAAAGCTATTTACGTCTAAAATAGCGTGTTAATTGATTGACTTATTATATTAACTTTGCAAGGTGCATCTGGCAGAATGCCAAAAAACCGCTTGCACGCCGTGAACGTGCTGCCGGACTGGATACCGGGAAGCGGTAAAAAATCAATCAGTTATACCTAAATATTCCATAGTTTTTTTATCAATCTCTTTCCCGGTAATAGTCGGGGAATAAATACTTTCTAAAAATTCTATGTAATTGTCTAGCTCATCAACAGAAAGTGTTATTAATTTATTAAATATTTTATCACTCATGTTTTTATCTTTCTTCCCTTCACCCTGGGAGACAGGATATAAAAAGACTTGCCCTATTATTTAAAAGTCATTTTTGTAACAGCCGGAAGACTGCGGAAAAATTCCCGGCGGTCGTAATCATCATTTGTTTTAAATCGTTGGTCGCTTGTTGGGATGATCGCGCCCCCGATAAGCTCCATACAGGAGAGTTGTAAACAGCCCTCTTTTTTTGTTGATCTGTGCAGTGCGTACCGCATTACAGACTTTTTACCGTCCAGACGCTTTACTGGGGACATATCCCAATACACTAATTTGATAACGCCGACAGCAACAGCCGTGAAGATTTCCATTGCTTCCTTTTCAGCTTTTCTGTTGATTGTATCAACTGTGGAGAAATCGCCGCTTTTTATGGCGGCGATTGTCTGCGCTTGCGTGGCTTTCTTGATTGTTACCATTTTAAAGCCCTCCATAAGTTTTATTTGTTTTGTAACATTTATTCCAAAATTCAACGACTTTTTCCGCTTCTTTTTTTGTGCTGCAAATATTCGCGGAAGTAATGCCGGGAATCTGCAAAGAAAATAATAAATTGTCAGAGCTTGATACCCGAAGCACAGACGCAAAGTTTTTATTGTTTGTGCGTGTTGAAATTGCTATGTAATGATATTTCATTTTTT
>UMFT01050305.1_pt1 | contig 26591 bp, 30 predicted proteins | sample 1965081 | NCBI WGS metagenome assembly UMFT01 (sample SAMEA4836053, study PRJEB28245) | human gut metagenome | biome: gut microbiome; material: fecal sample | place: Denmark | collected 2008
TTCCAATAATGTTAATGTAGGTACAGGAACTGTTACAATAAAAGGTCAAGGTAATTTTACAGGAACAACTTCAAAAACGTTTTCTATTGTATCTAAAGATATTTCACAAGTATCGTTTGGAACAATAGCAAATCAAAGCTATACCGGTTCAGAATTAACTCCTTTACCGACTATTACATATAACGGAAAAAGTTTAACTAAAGATGTTGATTTTAAAGCTACTTATTCTAATAATGTAAACAAAGGAACAGCTACTGTAAAAGTTGCCGGTATCGGTAATTTTAGTGGTTTAAAAACTATTACGTTTGCTATCAGCTCAAGAAATATGTCTGATGTTAGTGTAGCTGCGATAACAGCACAAAAATATACAGGAAAGAGTTTAACTCCTACAGTAACAGCTACATATAATAATAAAACACTTGTTGCCAATACTGATTATACTGTTTCATACAGTGATAACGTAAATGCCGGTACGGCTACAATCAAACTTTCAGGAAAAAATAACTTTACCGGAACTAAAAATGTAACATTTACAATTAATCCTGAATCTATCAGTAATGCAACTATAAGTTCTATTCCTGAGCAAAAATATATGGGTGTAGCAGTGACACCTATACCTACAATAACATATAACGGTAAGACTCTTTCAAATAATGCAGATTATACACTTAGTTATTCAAATAACAACAGAGTCGGAACAGCAACCGTAACGATTACAGGAAAAGGAAATTTTACAGGTACAACTTCTAAGAATTTCACGATTAAAGACTTTACACCTGATTCAAGTAATCCAATTTCATTGAATAGTGATAAGTTAAAAATTAATTGGGATAATACAAGCTATGTTTATGACGGAAATGAAAAGAAACCGAAACCGACATCTATAAGATATTACTTTAATGATGTTTATTCATATTCATTGATTGAAGGTCAAGATTTTAGCTTGTCATATGCAAACAATACAGATGCAGGAACAGGAACTGTAACGGTAAATGGTGTAGGTGGATTTAGCAATTCTAAATCAAATAACTTTACCATTACATCGGCAAGTATCAATAACGCTGTATTTACGGATATTGAAACGGTCAAATTCTCAGGTGGCAAGCTATATCCGAACTTTACAGTAACAGTTGACGGCAGAGAACTTGTTAAAAATACAGATTATACAGTTGAGTATTCAAATAATGTACAAGTAGGTACTGGTAATATCAAAATTACCGGTATAGGTAACTACACAGGTGTAGCTGAAACTACATTCACTGTTAATCCTTATGATCCTTATGATAATCGTGATCCGATTGATATGAGTACATTACATCCTACAATAACAGGAACTTTTACCTATAACAAAGCCGAGCAAAAGCCTGTACCTACAATTGTATATCAAAAATACAATAATGAAACTTCAACAATGCTTGAATATACACTTGTCGAAGGTAAGGACTATAATTTGACTTATACGAACAATATCAATGCCGGAACAGCTACTTTGACTGCAACAGGTATTGGTGTGTTTAAAGGTTCAAAAAACGTTGAATTTACTATCAATCCAAAGTCAGCGGAATCTCTTTCGATTGACACTATTGGTGATAAGGTATTCTCAGGTGTAGCTCAAACACCGGATGCAATTATTAAAGATATAGACTGATTTTTGCCTAAGAGGGACATTTCCCTCTTAGGTGTGGAGAAAATGTATAATTTTAGTATAAAGAAGGGAGTCAATAACTCATGACTAAAGTCACGAGTCTCAGCACCTTAATTATGATGAAATTAAATGCTAAACATCAATATAATAAAATAATTAATAAAGTGAAAGAATATGTATATTGTGATGATTATACTGTAGACGAAAAGAAAATAATACTCGATTATGTGACAGAAGTCATTAAGAGGGATATACAAACAGAAGATATATCAGATTTGTTTTATTCTATGGTCAAAACAAAAGACAATTCAAAGTCGTTGGAAAAGGTTAAGTCATATGACTTTGAATATATCTAAACGGATGGAATATATTTTTGGAATATCTATAATGGTGTTGTAATTCAGACAACATATGATTATCGTATTGCTGTTTTATTCAAAATTGAAAAAATGAAATATAAATTAGAAAATAATACAAGGATATAATCTCAAAAAATGTGAAAAAAATAAATATATTATTTGTTGATTATGCCATTGAATTATAGCATATTATATGTTATAATTTATATAGGACAGATATGAGGGGAGGTTTTTTATTATGGCAAGTGTACTAAATGTAGCTCAGTATGTTTTAAATAAAGTAGGAGATATGACAACTCTTAAATTACAAAAATTGGTTTATTATTGCCAAGCATGGTCTTTGGCATGGGATGGCAAACCATTGTTTGATGAAGAATTTGAAGCTTGGGCTAATGGTCCGGTATGTCCTGAACTTTTCAAAAAACATAAAGGAAAATTTGTAATAGAAAAAAACTTCTTAGATGAATACAAATACGATAAATTTACAGGTGAAGAAAAAGAGACTATGAATGTTGTATTAAAAGATTTAGGAGGAAAATCTCCACAGTGGTTAAGAGATTTAACCCATCTTGAACGTCCGTGGAAAGAGGCAAGAAAAGGTTATGCTCCAGGTGAAATATGTAATAATATAATTGATAAAGAAATAATGCAGGATTATTATGGTGGGCTGACAGAATGAGTGGAAAAAACTTAAAATATAAGTCACCGAAGAATAATAAGCAAACTAAGCAAAATGCTAATCCGAAATGTAAAAATCAAACGATTCAAGCTAATAACCCTGATAATTATTATAAACTAAATGCAAAATGGAAGTTTCATAGGTATTGTTTGGATAATTCTTTGCCAATTTCAAAAGATGACTGGAGTATTTGGGAGAATAATATTTTGCCTAAACTTATAGAATTTCAAGAAATGACTTGGGAGCAAATATTTAAAATTCCTAAAGGACGTGGTGGTGGAAGTAAACATCATAATGTAAGAATTGATAAATTTACAGACAAAGGATTAGAAATAATAGATAATTTAAAAATTGAATGTGATGAAGTATTTTCATTAAGATTGTCAGGCAAAGAAAGGATAATAGGCTTTTTGGAATTAGGTGTATTAGAAATTTTATGCTACGACCCTGGACATGAATTTATACAAAGTTCAAAAAAACATACATAAGATAAATAATTTTACGAATATTTTATGAAGTAAATAATTATTTAACTATCTATTTATGTAAGTAAATTATTTTGAAAAAGAGCATCGTATATGATGTTCTTTTTTTGTTACATTTATAGAACAAAATAATCCAATCTGTCAAGTATAATATCATATAAATTAACAATTTATTCTTGTTAAAATTAGAGAATATTGCTATTAATGGTACAAAACTATTGATTTTTAGCCGAAAATATGGTATAATATAGTTAATAAAGCAGATGATAAGGAGAAAATATATGAAAAAGTTTATTTCAAATATAATCGCAATCATAATGATTATTACAACTATAAATATACCTTTAGCAACAGCAGAAAGCAATGTTAATTATCCGCCGGAAGGTAATAAGTGCGGATATATATTTTCATTAAAAGAAACACCTGACTTTGATATTACAAATGATGATATTATTGTTATCTCAGCTGATGCAAATGTATATGTATCAAAAACAATTAAAGCTATAAAAGCAATAGAAGATAAAGTTGATATTAATTTTATTGCAGAAAACACACCAATTCAACCAATTCCGATTGTTGATGACAATTTAGAACTTTTTTCAGATGAAATATCAGAACCTAATAATACAGATATTCCTGAAACAACAAATATACCTGAAATAGATACACCTGTTTCAACTGAAACTCCTGAAACAACGGAAGAACCATCATCTACAAATGAACCGACAGCAACAGAAGAACCAACGACAACACCTTTACCGGAGCATTATACAAATGATTTGCTATATTATCAGATGTGGCATCATAATGCTATGAGAGATTATGTATATCGTGAAAATCATATTACAGGTAAAGGGGTAAAGGTTGGTGTTATTGACACCGGAATTATGCGTGATTGGGAGGACTTTGAAGGTGTCGATATTCAAGACGGTATTAATGTATGTGCTTTATTAGATAATAATGAAGAACGTCTACATATTATGGGTGATGCACACCCTCACGGAACCGGTATAATTGGTAATATAGCAGCGAAAATTAATAACGAAAAAGGTATTGCCGGTATAGTTGATGAATGTACTGTAATACCGTATAAAGTCGAGGATACTGCTTGTTCAGATTTTGCAAATAGCGGTGCTTCGATATTAAAAGCATTGCAATTAGCTTATGAAGATGGTTGTGATGTATGTAATATAAGCATGGGTTCTATAGGAACACCTTCCGATGAAGAAATAAAGATTTTTAACAGTGTTGTCAATTCAGTAACTTCTAACGGTATGATAATCGTTGCAGCGACAGGCAATGAAGGTGAAGTAGACAAATATGGTGATTTGGCAAATGCTAATATATATCCTGCCTCTTGTAAGAATGTAATAGGTGTAGGTGCAGTCGAACCTGATTGTGAACCGCTTCACTTAATTGTAGATGATGCCACAGGTTTGTATGGTGAAATAGGTAATCCGCAACATTTTCAAGTTTATGGTGAAATTAATACATACACTTTTGATATGATAAATAATTTAGAGAGAAATCAATATAAAAAGTGTGATTTTTCAACAGCGAATGACAGTGTATTTATCTCAGCTCCGGGCAAAGAAATAAGAACTTATGCATACGGATGGGAAGGTGTTGCACCGTATATTTCTCATATGGGAACATCAGAAGCTACTCCTATGGTAGCAGCAGCTGCAATTGGTGTAAAACAAATGAGACCGTATATTGATACTGATATGTTCAAAGAAATTCTTAAAGAAACTGCAATAGACATTGACGGAGAAGGCTATGATGTAAATACCGGTTATGGTATGATTGATTTTGAAGGTATTTATAATTATGTTAGTGCCTTACCGGAAACAGCACCTGAAAAAACACCCGAACTTACGATAGATTATAAAAATGAAATCATTAACGGTTTTATAAATGACGGAAACTATTACATTAACGATAAACCGATTACTTTAACAAGCAATAAAAATGAGATAGGAATTATATTCAGTTTTTCTTATGGTCAGATTGATGTTAACAGTGATTGGCTTGGAACATCTCTTAAAATTCAAAGAAAAGCAAGAAACAGCAGTTTTACTGACAGTGATGTATTATCATTAAACATACCTGCACGTCCTGAAGCTCCTAACGGTATTTTAACAACCGATACAACAATAAACGGTGTAGATAATACAATGGAATATAAAGCAACAAATTCAGATACTTGGACACCTTGTACATCTAATAAAATTGAAACAAGCACTTTGGGAGCAAATGAATTTGAAATAAGATATAAAGCTACTGATGCTGATTTTGCAAGTAATTCTGTAACTGTTCGTACAAAAATAAAAGAGGAAACACCGAATATTACAGTTGATTATAAGAACAATCAATTAGTCGGATTTGATTCTGAAAGTAACTATACTTTAAATGATAATGAAATAACACCTATTGACGGAAAATTAGATATTGCTGATAATTGGTATGGTCGTGATTTAACTATAACAAGAAAAGCAAGAAATGATGAATATGTTGACAGCAATAGTAAATCAATTTATTTACCAACATTGTCTTTAGCTCCAACCGGTATTGCAACGGCTGATTATAATATTTATAATGTTAATTCAGATATGGAATATAAATTAACAACAGAGACCGAATGGCATGAAATTAATTCAGAAATTCTTGAAAATGTTCCGTTTGGTATTTATGAAATCAGATATAAAGCAACAGATACGGCTTTTGCGAGTGAAATCTTTACTTTAAATGTAGAAGAAAAAGTTAAGCCTAAAGAAATAACACCAACAGCTGAAATTGAATACAGCAGAAGAACTTTAGATTACTTAAATAATACATCTACATATTTAGTCAACGGAAAAGAATATCATGCAGAAAACGGTTCATTAAATATTGAAGATTCTTGGTACGGAACTACTATAACGATAATATGTAAAGCATCAAATGAAAAATTTCAAGATAGTGATCCACAAGAAATTTATATACCGACTCTCGGAGATGCTCCTGATTTTCTTGAAGTACAGGGAACAAAGATAAAAAATCTGAAAGAAACAATCGAAATATCAAATAAGGGCGAAAATAATTGGTTTACAACAGGAGCAACAGAACTTGAACTTGAAGAAGGCGAATATGAAATCCGTTTTATGTCAACACCGACTTCATTTGCAAGTAAATCAATTACTGTAAAGTTAGAGAGAAAACCGGAATCAAACTATACGATTGAAACAGGTATTAAAAAGGTTGATAACGATATTGTATGTACTGCTGAAAACAATACTGATGGATATATAACAGCAACAGGAATAATCGCAATATACAGTTCATCAGGTACGTTATTAAAAATTGAAACTATTAACGGATTTAATGTCGGTGCTAATAATTATAGTATTTCAAATGACTTTAATGAGCCAATAAAAGTGAAATACTTTATATGGACAGCACTTGATAATATGACAGTATATGCGAATACAAATGTATCTGAATTAACAATAGATTAATTAAGAAAGAGTGAGAATAATGATATTAGGATTTGAAAAAAATGAATATGCAACTTATTATATTGAATACAGACTCGTTTTCTGTACAAGAAGAAGTAGAAAAATATTCAAGTTTGCTTCAATACGGAAAGACTTTAAAGAGGCTTTGGTTGAAATTTGCAACAAACATAATTTTCAGTTAATTTCGGCTGATACAAAAGACTATACGGCTGATTTGCGGATTAAATGCAATTGTGATTATAGTCCAAAGCAACTACATCAAATAATCAGAAAAGAATCTACTAAAATTTTAGCTGAAAAGCATCCTGAAATCATTACCAGTAAATCAATATGGACCAAAAAATTCTTTGTAACAACAAATTATACCATTGATTGTGATGATATAATAGCCGATTATATAGAAAGTCAAAAGCGTATAAGCTAAAAATAATGGAATTTAAGTGAAAATCAAAAATCAGGGAAAGAGAGCAACTGTTATGTTGCTCTCTTTTTTTGATTGATTTAATATTTTACCGCCATTTACTTATGAAAAGGTAGAAAAATGAAATAAAATAGGGACTATATTAATGAGGAATAAATTTTTTATTCCCAAACTTCCTAAGCAATAGCTCTGGGCAGTAAGCTCCTCACTATGCGAGATAAGCCGAACCCCAGAGTAATCCCTGATTAAGTTTTTTTAAAATTAAAATGTGTTTGTATAAATAGAGGAGGAGTTATTATGAATATTAAAAAAATTATAAGCACAATAGCGGTGATTGGGTGTTTATCGGCTTGTATGATTCCGGCAGTGTCTTATGCTGATGAAATACAGTATGAGCCCGAAATCAGTATGTTAGCTAATAAGGGGAATTATTCAATCGAATATGTCAAGTCAGGTTATGAACTTGATTATAGCACAACAAAAGAAAACTATAATATTTCTTTGAAATGTCATAACTCAAGCAATGAAACACGAACGGCAGACGTTTACGCTGTGTTGTATTCAAACGGACTTATTAAAGAAATAAGAAAACAATCGTTGATTATGTTAAATGATTCATCTAACAGTGTTGTTTTTGATATTGATTCAAATATCTCTAACTTAGGTCCGGCAGATACTATAAAAGTCTTTTTGTGGGATAAGGATACAGTTAATCCACTGTGCAATAATCTAACAATAAACACACATATGTGAAAATAATTGTACTAACAGTCCTGAATTCTTATAATTCTCTTATTGACTTTAATTTAGCATATGCTATAATATAAGTATAGTATATGAAGTTTAGAGAATGTGGTTTTTCTGTATTCTCTTTTTATATTCAAAGTTTTGATTCAAAGAGCAATTAAACCCTATTTGGGCTTAGTTGCTTTTTTTTATTTTCATTTTTAGCTGAGAATATCAGCTTTATATAGATATTTAAGAGATTTTAAGGAGGAAAAATTATGATAAGTACAATAATTACAAAGTCGAATTCACTTAATAAGGTAGTGGATTTGAGAGATAAGTTAATTTTGTCAAAAACAGAGGATTACGCTCAGATGCACGGTATAGGAGGTAAGGACCACAATCCTAACAGTACAATTCAATGTATGATTTGTGACTATTCCGGTTCAGGCAACAGTAAAAGCGTATCAGCTAATATATCAGTTGATAAGGTTTATTACATTGCTGAACAGATAAAAAAGATTGTATTCAAGCAAGATGAATCTGACAAATTAAGCATAACAGCTAAAGAAAAGTCAGATTTGGGAGTTGCATATAAAACCCTTATCAATGCAATAAGGGAAGGCAAAAGTGCTAATGCAGTCAGTTTAGATGCGGCACATAAAGCAGCTCAAATTCTTGTTTCAGTCGGTAAAGGAATTACTTCACCGATTGAAGGATATGATTTTACATATTCTCAGGATAAGGTTGATGTATATAGCAAAAAAGACGGAAAAGCACCGGTTAATAAATTGCTGATAACACATCAACCAATGTATAAAGGTAAGAAAAGTAATTATCCTTGGTGCATTAAAATTACCAATGGAGTTGCAGACATTATCGAAAAAGAAGGCGGTACTGTTAATTATAATGCGAAAACATTAAATGTAACAAATGAAGCCTTTATTAATATCTCCAATGAAGATATGTATCGAATGTTTACAAGAACTATCAGATACATTGAAACTTGGGAAAATGCCGTTGTACTTCCGAATGTTATAAACGGTTTGAAACAAAGGGAAGAAGAACGCAGAGAATATAATAATAATCGTTCATAAGAAACGTTGATTAATTGAAGTTTAAGGAGGAATTTATATGTTAGAATGTAAAGGCTTTGAGCCAAAAGAGAAACTTACTCAAATTGTAGGTATGAATGGAGAACTACAATCGTACTTAGAAGTGAAATACAGAATAGAGTGGTTCAACCAATATTGTGCCGAAAATGACATAAAAGGTGTCATTGATGAATCAGATATTAAATATCTTGAACAAGTTAAAATGTTTGTTGCAACTTGTAAAATTTATATGGATGATAAATTGGTTGCAACAGGTATTGGTGGCAAAATGGTTGATGGTGATATAACGAGTATGAATATGATCATTCAATCAGCTGCAACTATTGCGAAAGGCAGAGCTTTGGCTAATTGTGGTTTTGGTACTGCGATGTGTGCAAACAATGAAAGCGGTGAAAATCCTGATATTCTTCCTTGTGATGCAGGAATTACAATTAATACGGATAACAATCCGTTAATTAATAATTCAGCTGTTACAAAAACAAACGAAGAAAAACAGAAAATCTCCAAACCACAATCAAAGGCAAAAGCAGAAAAAACTGTGAATGTGCCAAAGAATTTGACTGAAGCACAAGCCTTAATCCTTAGTATCGGTAAATACAAAGGAAAATCATTGGGAGAAGTCGCTGCAATTGATAAGCAATATATTGATTTTATGGCTAACAAATGCAGTTACCCTGATATTGTTGCAGGCTGCAAAATTATTTTAACTGCTTAATTTTTTATTTCAAGAGAGGGTTAAAATCCTCTCTTGGAGAAGGAGGAAATATGTTTGATTTTAATATCAGTCAAGTTGTTGGCTTATTAGGATTAGAAGTAAAAGGCAATATTGAAGGACGTTCATATAATGTCAGATGCCCTCATTGTGGGAAATTTCATATGAACATAGATAATACAAAAAATACTTTCAATTGTTTAAAATGCGGTATCGGTGGTGGAATATTAGATTTGTATTGCCGATACGGATTGAATAAAGAATGTACAAAAGATAACAGAGGTGAAGCACTTAAAGAAATTGAAAATTTACTTTGCTTAGATGATAAAAATACAATAGAATATAAAGAATACAAAAATGATTACACGACTTTGACAGATAGCCAATTAAATGAAGTGTATTCTGCAATTCTTGATATTCCTGAGTTAAAACTTAATTCAGATCATATTGAATCCCTGAAAAAAAGAGGTCTGACAGAATCTGAAATTGAGATATTCGGTTATCGGACAATGCCGGAGTATCTGTATTTTCCTAAAGGAAAAGATTGGAGCTTTAAGCTATGGGATAAATCAAATTTTGAAGAAATTTATTTTTCGATACCTGAATTTAAAAAAATAAGTCGTAAGCATATCATTTCAGGATTATTTATTGCACAACACCTTATAAAGAAAGGTCTAAAGTTAGACAAAATACCGGGATTCTTTAAATTCGGTAAATACTGGTGTTTTAGATATACACCGGGAATACTGATTCCGATAAGAAATCGTTATAAGGAAATTGTGAATTTTCAGGTAAGAAAAGATTTTGGAAAATTGCGATACATAACTTTATCTTCAAAAGGTTTTCCGCAAGGAACGTCAAGTAGGGTTAGAGTTCATTTTCCAATTACCAATCCTGAAATTAATTCTGATACAATCATCAGAATTACAGAAGGTCCGTTAAAGGCTGACGTTGCTTTAAGTTTTACAACAAACTTAAATGTTGTATATATGGCTGTTATGGGTGTTAATTCTTTAAATGAATTGAAACAGATATTTAAAGATATTAAACCGAATGATATTAAAATTGTTCAAAATTTTTTGGATATGGACAAACTTACTAATATAAATGTCTTAAAAGGTTCAAAGAATTTAGAAAAAATTATATTACAAAACGGTCATAAATATAAAATGGGGTATTGGGATGTAAAGTCTATTAAAACGGTTTATTACAAGCAATGTAAAATAATAAAACAGCTTGGAAAGGAGGTTGAACCAATAAAAAATAATTCACCAATTAATGAATTCATTTTTAGAATTCAAAAAAATACTTATTTATTTAATAAATACGGTATCCCTTTTGAAAAAGAATGGATAAATGATAATTCAAAAGGTATTGATGATTTTTTAAAATACATAAATTCATAAGTAAAATCCCTTTTTTAAGGGATTTTTTTATTTTACCGCCATTTACTTATGAAAAGGTAGAAAAATGAAATAAAATAGGGACTATATTAATGAAGGCAAGTTTATAGCCGTATTCTCAATGCCGAATAGAATATGAGAATTAAATATAACACTTAAAACTGAATATAGAGTGAACAATGATAATCGTTTCGACTTGTAGTATGAGAATTTGACACATGCCTCATACTCTCTATTCTTTTTCTCCAAATAATGAATAGATGAAATTTGTGTTATTAAAATTAAATATTGAAAAATTCGGATTTATAATTGTCAAATTGTCATATAAATCTTCATACTTTTTTCTATTCGGCAATCTAAGAAAAGGAGTTTTGAAAAATGAATAACTTAAAGAAAATCTTATTGGTAGGACTAAGCACTGCTATGTTACTACAGAGTGTTGCTTTTGCGCAACCGGTTACTGACTTTCGGTTTAAATCGGATTATAACGTAACACTTGAAGGGTACGGTGACTCAGAGGACGTTGGCTCAGGCGAAAATATTACAAGAGTACAGCTTGCAAATTTACTGTATAGAACATTTTCTGATGAAACAAAGGCATCTTATTTTCAGAATGTAAATACTTTTACGGATACAGATAAAGATGCTTGGTATAATGATGCCGTATCTACACTTGCAAATGCAAATGTATTGTATGGATATAGATGCGGTAAATTTAAACCTGATAAAAATGTTAAGAGAGCAGAATTGGTAGCAATCCTTTCAAGGTTTATTTCATATGATGATTATGAAGATAATTGTACTTATACAGATATAAACGGTCATTGGTGTGAAAATGACGTGAAAAGGGCTTATTCGGAAGGATGGATAAATACAGAAACAGATAAGTTTGGACCGGAGGACATAGTTACAAGAGAAGAAGCAATAAATACGATTAATTCATTTCTTGACTATGTTAATGATATATGATAACAAATGCTATTATTCCTTCTTTTGAAGGGGTAATAGCTTTTATTTTGGGTTGGATTATAACCGGTTTTTATAATAAGACGGTTATTGATAAAAAGAAAAAGTATTTGCACAAAATATTGAGTAGTATCGGATATATGTTCGGAACATTGTTGATCGGCAAAATAGTGACAAATATGCTTGACAGTAATCTTTTGGCATCAGTATATTTGTATATACCGTATATAATAACGATACTTATTTTAATGGTAATATCAATGACAGATATATGCAAAAGAATTACATATACATTACCTATTTATTTAGCGATTCTGATTATATTAGTATTGAAATGTATTTATTTAGGTAGTGTGTATGGAATTATGCAAATAGTTATACATATTGGTTTACTTATTGTTTATGGATTTGCTTGTTATATAATCAATAAATTCGGAAATGAATGGATTGGCGAAGGTGATGTGGATATATATTTTTTAATTAATCTGACTATACCTTTGATGGGCTTAATGTTTGTTATAGCTTCTTTAATTTTAATAGGAAAACGTAAATTGATTGAAAAAATCAATAACAAATTGAAATTAACAAAAACGGATAATACTGTTGTAAATATTAATTTGCCTGCACAGGAAAACTCAAATGAGTCCTGCGAAGATAATAATATTTCTATACCGTTTGTTCCGGTGATGTATTTGATATATATAATTTGCATTGCTATATTCATTTTATAAAAAAAAGTCGTTGACTTCATTATATACTGTGTTATAATAAATATATAAGATATGAAGTTTATGAAAATAGTTATAATAAAACTGTTTTCTTTTCATTAATATAGTTTTTTTATAAGAGTAATTAAACCCTAATCGGGCTTAGTTGCTCTTTTTTTATTTTCTTTTTTACAGCCGCTTGTGCTGATTATATATAGTAAGATTTTTAAGGAGGAATGAACTAATGTTCATAATATTAGCCGGAATATTAACGGCAATCGTTTTAGAAATAATTGATTATCTCAATTATTTAGAAAAGTAAGTAAAGAATTATATTTTTTAAGGAGGAATTTTTATGAGTTACAATATTTACGGAGAGATTTATTATGATGGACACACGAATTTTGGATTTGGATTTTGTAATTATAACTGTGATAATGATTATAGAACGGAAATCAATAACAAGAACAGTAAGTATGTTATTGACGGATATTCGTTCGGAACAGCAACAGAAGCAGTTAATTATCTTATGTCAGATGGCATGACATATGATGAAGCTATTGCTTATCTTGAAAATGAAGGAGGTGCTTTTTAATGGCAACTCCTATTATTTTTAAGAGTCAATCAAGTTGGGATATAAAAAGATTAAAAGCCCTCGGTTTAGAAAACGACAGTCCGAGAAGAAAAGATGGTGCTTCGATATGTTCATTGAATACAAAAGGTTATTCAACAATAAATGCAGATATAACCAGAGCATTAATGTATATGTCGAATAATAAAGGAACAGATTATGCTGTGGTAAAAATATCATCTACTAAAATTGCTGCTGAAAGAAAATTATCTGATGGTAGTTATGAGGTCGTAACTTATCAAACTAATGGAGAAATAAAGGCAGTTAAGATTAATACAGCCGGAGGAGCAGAACCTTTTAAAACATTAGGAAATAGAAATGATGCTATTCATTTGACAACATTATTTCTTGCTATTATTGTATTCATTATGGGTGCAGATGCATCTTTTGGTTTCACTTTAATTACTACATTAGAAGATATATCAAATGCATTGAAAAGTAAATCTCCTTTAAAAGAAAGAAATAAATCTGAATTATGGTGTGCAAATGACTACATATATCAGAAAATACTTAACGGAAGCATTAAAATCAATATACCAGATGATGGTAATATTGATATGCTTAGTAAACGAACCATTTCATCCGGTTCGTTGAATGGTGATGTTATATACGGAACACCTGATATTCTTGTTGGAAATTCCAAAAAGAACAAGAAAGCAAAGAAATTAACAGTGGAATCTGCAAAAAAGGAATTTGCATCTTTTATCAATTCTCATAATTGGAGCGATGAAGAAAGAATGCTTATCCCTCAATTTCCTGATGATTTTCCGATACCACCTGAAGTAGCCAAAATGGCTAAACGTTATATTGCATCAAAAAGCGATAAACGTCCTATGGTGAACTTTATGTGGAGAGGTATAACATCTTACGGAAAATCAACCGGTGTAGAAGTAATGGCTTGTATTCTTGATATGCCGTTACTGAGAATGACGTGTCATACTGATATGGTGACACAAGACTTCTTGAGTGACTTTGTACCGGATACAAGTGCTGCTGCAAATACTGATAATTTACCTGATTTTGAAACCATTCAGTTTGATCCTGAAATGGCTTATGAAATGCTTACAGGAACAAGAGACGAAAATGCAACAGAAGATATGTGTTTGAAAGCATACGGCGAAGCTGTTGCGAAGCGTAATAGTTCATCACCACATTTTGTTCATGTTATGAGCAATTATGTGAAAGCATTAACAAAAGGTTATATTGTAGAAGTACAGGAAGTATCTCGTATAAAGGATGCAGGCGTACTTGTCGGACTAAACGAATATGACAGACCAAACAGTGTAATTCCGTTACTGGACGGTTCTTATGCAAGACGAAATGAAAATGCCATTTGTATTTTTACAGATAATGTTGGCTATAATTCTTGCAGACCTGTTGATCCATCAGTTTTAAGAAGAATGTCATTCATTATTGATTCATATGAATTGCCAAAAGAAATGGTGATAGATCGTATTAAGTATAATACCGGTTTTGATGATGATGAAATAATTGAAGATTGCTATAACCTTTGGAACGATTTTTCGCAGTATTGTCAGGAACATGATATTACACAAGGTGCGGTATCTGTAACAGAGCTTGAAATGCTTGTAATGACAATTAAGTATGACGGAATATCAAATATTCTTGAAAATATTACAGATACATTAGTATCTAAAGCGACTTCAGATTATGAAGAACGTCAAGAATTGTTGGATTTCATTAATACTAATATCAGCAAGTATAAAGAGCTATCGTAAGGAGAAATTTAATTTTTAATAAGCAGACTTAGAAATTAAGTCTGCTTATTGGTTTTGAGGAGGAATAGATATGGCAAATGCTATAAAAGTAAGAAAAAATGAAATCGAAAAAACAATCACGGATGAAGAAATCTTTACATCCGAAAAATTTAAAAGCAGAATGCAAAACATTGTTAATTCTATTTTATATAAGCAGTTTAGGCAACCGAAAGTATCGTTTGAGCATGATCCTAAAAGCTCATGTACTGCTTATACTGACGGAACAGAAACACATATAAATACTGCAAATGGAGTAATTCAATATTACACCAAAAGAGAATCAAGAATATTAACCATAATTGGAATATTATCACATGAATGTGCACATATATTGTATTTACAATTTAAAGAAGAAAATGCAATAATGAATTCGCTTAAACAAAACGGTGAATTATTTGGAGAAATTATGCCGGAAGATAAGATTGAAGAAAAATATATTAAAGAAATAGAAGAAGCGTTAAATAATGAAAATTACAGACCTATATTCTGCAATATATATCATCAGCTTTCAAATATCTTTTCAGATGTGCATGATGAAAGAAAAATAACAGATGATTATCACGGTTTAGTTGAACAAGCATTAATATATTCAACTGAATCACTTAGAGGGCAATCAGAATCAGTTGAAACGTTGACTGAAGCAATAAAGAATAAACAAGCAGATGAATTATCTGTTATGTTCTCTTTAATTCTTCAACAGGCAAGATTCGGTTCAGTTGTAATAGAAAATGAATCTAAGTTAAAAAGCAATGAGCTTTTAGATAACATCATTAACATTGCACCTGAAATTGAAAAGGGTACTACAACGGATGACTTAAATGAAAAGTTCAGTGCAATTAATAAATGCTTGTTGGTTCTTTGGAAATATATCAGAGAAATGCTAAATGACAATCAACAGAATGGACAAAATGGTAATCAATCTAATGATTCTGATAACAGTCAAAGCAATCAACAACAATCAACACAAAATGTTATGAATAGTTTAAATCAAGGTGCTAAAAATGCAGTAGGTAATGCTTCGGCGATACCTCAAAACAGAACGAATGCACCTCAGAAGAAAGGAGATAATAAATCTGCCGGAAAAGTTATGTCAGCAGAAGAAGCTGAAAATATAGTAAAAAACATTGCAAAAAGTATTGTTTCTGAGCAAGCAAATGAAAAGGCTAAACGAGAAGCAGAAAATACATTAAAAAGTGATGATTTACAGATTATAAATTCAGCTGATATGACATCATCTCATAAAGGTATTCCATATTCAGTAGAGCGTGACTTAGAAGTTGACAATTCAGATAGGATAGAATATCAAAAACAAATGAAAGAATTAGGTCCTATTTCAAAAAAACTTCAGAATAAAATGAAATTTATTCTTGATGATATGAAACAAGGTTGTAAATTGACAAGAAGGCAATTCGGACGAAAAATTGAATCAAGAGATACATTTAGGATAGATTCAAAATTTTTCTCAAACACAAAATTGCCACAGGATTTGCCTGACATGGCTATTATGGTTTTGATAGACGAATCAGGATCAATGAGTGGTTCAAGAATAGAAGCTGCAAGAAAAGCGGCATATCTATTATATGACTTTGCATCAGGTTTAAATATTCCTATTTGTATATGTGGTCATAGTAATAATTATGGAGTGAATTTTCAACAATACACTTCGTTTGAGAATATATCAAATAATGACAAATACCGCTTAAATCATATCAAATCAAAAAACGCAAGTAATCGTGACGGTATGGCGATTATATTTGCTGATGAATTATTGGTTAAGAGACCGGAAGAAGTTAAACTAATGTTTATAATATCAGACGGACAACCGAATGCCGATAATTATGGCGGTAATTCTGCAAAAGAAGATATACGTTCAATAGTATCGAAATACAAAAAGAAAGGTATTCAAACTTTTGCTGCCGCTATTGGCGATGATAGAGAACGAATAAGAGAGATATACGGTTCAGGCTATCTTGATATTACTGATTTGAGCCAGTTACCAAAAACTTTGGTGAATATGGTAAAGAAAAGATTAATTTAAGTTATTTAGCTTCTCTCTTGACAGGGAGAAGCTATTTTTGAAAGGAGTTTTGATTTTGAAACGAAAGATAATAACGATAATTCTAATTGTATTAATATTTGTGAGTAATATATTTACTTTTACTTTTTCGATTATAAATAGTGGAAAATTAATTGAATTAAGAAATTTATGGATAGAAACGGCAATGAATACTTTTCACCATAAATGGCTTGCTACAAGCATTTTTCCACAAGATATAATTGATGAAGTTATGAACAAAAAAGTTGAAATGGTAGACAGTTCAGCAACAAATACAAACAAGATTGAGGATACAATAAAAAAAGAAATGAAATCTGAAATTTTTTCTTTATATGAAAATAAAAGTAGAGATGAATTAGACTTTGCCGGAAATCCTGTTTATATCGTAGATAATAAACAGCGAATTGCAATTTCCAATATATATGGTGAATCATATGTAGGAAAGATAGCAATTATAGAAGAACCATCAAGAGTATTTATCGGGCATACATCAAAAAAGGATGTTGTTGGAAATAACATATTGACATATTTAGAACGATATAATGCCATACTCGGCGTAAATGCAAGTGGATTTGCAGATTATGACGGAGTTGGAGACGGTGGTGAAATTATGGGACTCAGCTATTCAGAAGGTGAAAGTTGGGGAACATATATTGATACATATAATACTATCGCTTTAGACAAGGATAACAAGCTGATTATAGGAAACATTTCTGATTGGTCAAACATTCGTGATGGTTGTCAATTCAATCCTGCATTAATTCTCAACGGTGAAAAACAAGTTGAAGGTTCTGCCGGATGGGGAATTTCACCTCGAACGGCTATCGGACAGAGGGAAGATGGAGCAATATTAATTCTCACGATTGACGGTCGTAAACCGGGTTATAGCTTGGGTGCGACTATGGAGGATTGTGCAAACGAATTATTAAAATATGATGTTGTAAATGCTGCTGCTTGTGACGGTGGAAGCAGTACAATTATGGGTTATAACGGAGAAATAATAACTCGTTGTAGTTCACCTCAAGATGGCGGAAGGTATTTACCTAACGCAATTTTAGTAAAGAAAATTGCTTGACTTCATTTTTAATTATGATATAATTTACTTATAAAGTATGAAGTTTAAGCAATAGTTATATTGTTTTTTCTAATTATAGTTTTATATAGAGCAATTATAAATCCTATTTGGAATATAATTGCTCTTTTTTTATTTTCTTTTTTACAGCATTGCTGTTTATATACAAATTAAAGTAAATTTTTAAGGAGGAATTAATATGACGATTCGAGAAATCGAAAAATTAACATTTGCTCAGGCAAAATCAATAGCAATAGAAACCGTGAAAATCAAAGAACATGATTGTTTCTTTGTGGAATTAGGTGAACATTTTGGATATTCAGTTTTGGTATTCAAAAATGGTAGGCATATTTATCATGCAAATGACTATGAACTACTTCATTCATTCACGGTTGAGAAAAATGGAAAAGAAGGCATATGGCAATATTACATTAAGTCACTAAATAAGAAGTTATTTACTGATTCAGAATTGCTTGAACCGATAGACTCTTATGAAGAATATAACAGAAAAGATTATTTTCTTCGTAATCTTTGGATAATGAGATATGACTATATCTCTGCGTTCGCAATTACGGAGGAGGACCAGAACGCTATTGAAGAAGGGAAGAAAAGTCATCCTTTCTTTAATTCGATGTCATTTTGCTATGTTGCAAATAAAGAAATTATTGATGAAGAATCGAAATATTTTGAGCATCTACAAAAAGAGTATGAAAAACTATCAAACGATTTGGATTCTTTTAGAGAAATAATTGCAACTGAATTGGCTAATCACGAAGCCTGTTTGACTTGTGATTATAAAGAAGCTCTTTCGGCAATCGGATTAAAATTTGATGATTTGCCTATTGACAAGCAAAATATTGTTAAAGTCGAATTAAAAAAGCAAATAGACAATTATCAAATGTAAAAATTAAGAGGGTGAAAAAATTGGAAAACATCAATTTATTAATTGTAGACAGTGAACATATATCAAAAATAAGGTTAACAAAAGTTCATTCTGTTCTAAGAAAAATCTTAAACAATGAATTTTTCAATGATACCATTAAACCTATACGAATCGGATTATTTCAGAATGATGAATTAATTGGTTGTATAGATATTGCATCATTTATTACAACTGAAAATGTTCTTAATGATTTAGCGGAAATTTTCCCGGATTTAATAATAGAACAAAATAACAGAAATTCTGTAATTATTACATCAATAAAAACATTATGTAACCGTGATGAATGTGTGAAAGTTTTAAAAACAATATTCGATGAGTTGTCCACTTTTGCACAACTGTTTTATTTAAGTAATAATAAGATAAAGGAGATATAAAAATGAAAAAAAGAAATGTTAAACGAATATTTACATATATTGTATCATTAATGCTATTATTAATTTTAACCAGTTGTGCTAAAGTTGTTCGTGTAGAGGATACTCCGATACAAGTTAAGGTTATAGATGCGAATTATAGTTCATCATATACCAGAGTTACACCAATAATAGTTAATAATAATGTGATAATGTGTAATCAGATTATACCTGAAAATTATAAAATTGCAATTGAATACGAAGGTCAAACATATCATTATACAGATGAAAACGCATATCATAAATATTCAGATAAAGTTGGTGAATATGTGGATGCAACTTTACGAACTAAGTTTTATGATAATGGTAAAAGTTATAAAGATGTACGACTTGATTATTAATCTTTGTTGATAAAGAAGGCTGAAATAATAATGAATGGTATTGATAAGCAAAGAATTCTAAGGAGAATTGCAAATATGTCAGATGATGATAAAGATTCACATATTCAAATGGTAGAAATAACAATAGATTATGGATTTGGTTCAACATTGTTAGACGAAGATATTGCAATATACAAGATATTAACAAACAAACGATAAAAAGGAGAGATAAAGAATGAAATTGGATTTCCCATATGATATTAACATTAAGAATAAAAAAGATGCTAAAAAGGTACTTAAAAATTTTTGCACAAATTGTCCACAGTATTACAATAACTGCAAAAAGGCAATTTATATGCAATGCCGTGAAGTAAAAAAACAAATTGCAGAGGAATATAAGATTTCAGATTAATACCGGCAGGAGGATAAGGGGTATGTTGAATTTAAAGAAATTTATGCGAAAAAAACGCAAAAAAATCAACAAAGCAAAAGAAGAATTGAAATTTCAAATTGAATGGAAACAAATTATATTTGAGATTAATCAATTTGCAAAGGAATGTAGTGAAAAACAAGCACGAAAAGAGTCTATGTTCGGTCGTAGGCAAAATTCGATAATAAAAGGATACTTGCATGATGAATATTATAATAAATATTCACATTAATAAGGAGGAAATTATGAAGAAGATTGAAAAATACCGCTGTGAAATTTGCAAAACCGAGTATTCGGACAAAACGGATTGTTTGCAGTGTGAAAAAAATCATAAAACACCGGTTGAAATAACCGATACAAGATATTTACCATATTCACAAAATCAAAATGGTTATCCTGTTTCAGTTACAATTAAATTCAATGACGGTAAAACACTAATTTTCAAAAGATAATATAGAAAAGTATCTCTGAATGGGATACTTTTTTTATTTTACCATTATTTGCTTATGAAAAGGTAGAAATAATGCTTAAAAATATATCGTGAACTATGTATTGACTGTTTTATTGTCTGTGTTATAATAAAAATAGATATATGAAGTTTAGAATATGACTTATTTCATTATTCTTTTATTGTAAAATAGTTGATTTAGAGTAGATTATTAAAAAAAATAATCTACTTTTTTTTATTCACAGTGAAAAGCTGTTTTATATAGAACAATAAAATAGTGATATTTAAAGGAGGAATATTTATGAGTAAATTAATGAACGTAAATGTAATTGATGTATTGAGTCAGATTTCCAAAATCAATACAAAACATTATCAAGAAACAGATTTTGCACTTGATAATGAAATTTTCAGAGAAGCAGCTATTTCAGATAAGGACGAGCAAAAACATTTTATCTGGATTACGAGACGGTGTGGAACTAATACTTTGAGAGAAAGCAGAATCTTTATAGAAAATTCATATGATAGAAATGCTTTAGAATTTTATTCGGAAAATGAGCAAGTATTCGCTTACTATGTTGATATTACCGGATTAAACAAAAATAACAACATAATCGGCAATATATACGAGTGTAATCTTCACGAATTAAATGATTTGTTAAAGAACAATTCGTTTAAAACCAAAAGCTATGTTTATTATTTTGAGAATGAAACTGTTACAAGAGAAGAAGATGAGTATAATTATGATTGGTTGTCATCTGTTAAAGAAAGTAATGAATTTGGAAAATATTTAGGTTATGACATCGAAGTTCATGATGAATACGAATTAAAGAATTTGTTACAAGAAATCAGAAAAAAAAGAAATAAGCAAAAAGAAGTTGAATTTGAAACATTATTAAAAAAAGTTCTCATAAGTAATTAACAAAGGAGGCAAAAGAAATGAACGGTCAAGAATTTCTAAAAAAGCTAAAAAATTATTTTAAAAAATGCAGAAAATTAATTCCTGATGTTACTGATAATATGTTAAGGGATTTCAGTTTTTAAACGAAAATGGAGGTAAATTATGAAAAATAAAAATGATACAAATATTATTGATGAGGCAGTTACTCCTGATGGAATAAAAATTCAACTCAAAGATTTTACTGATGAATATTATTTGCCGGATTACTATGGAATGATAATTTGTTTTCAGACAGTTGCCAAGAATACATTCCCTAAAGGTAAAGGTTGGTATGCACAAAAAGACAAGAAGTTTAGTTCATGTGTTTATAGTCGTGGAAACTACACAAAAGATATGCTCAAAGCAGATTATGAGGCATTAAAAAATGGAACAAAGACTCTTGCAGATTTAAAAAACCATTTTTGGAATCATAAAAGAGATTGTTTTGTACTTGGATATTAGGTTAACAAAGGAGAATAAAATATGAAATTAATAGGAAGTATTTATTAACAAAGAAGAATTGATGATCGACCACCGCACACTCGTGACTTTAGTCGTGAGTTAGGTGGTTTTTTCTTGCATTTACTTATGACATATGGTATAATATAAATATGGATAAAACAATATATTTTTCTATGCCGAAAGATGTTACTCATGGTAGAGGATATGTATATTCATTACAATATCATATCGTATGGGTTACAAAATACAGAAAACCCATATTCATAGGCGATATAAAAATAGATATGAAGAATTATTTATTATATACGCTTAAATCTTTAGATATGAATGTTATTGCTATGGAGATAATGTCTGACCATATACATTTACTTGTAAACTGTAAACCACAATTACGATTGTCAGATGCAATTAAAATTTTAAAAGGAAACACTGCACGTTGGTTATTTTTAAAATATCCTGAAATAAAAAAACAATTATGGGGTGGACATTTATGGAATCCCTCGTATTTTGTGGCAACGGTAAGTGATAGAACGCTTGAACAGATAGAACATTATATCAATAATCAGAAGACGAAATAACGTCAAAAGGAGGTTTTAGTATGAAGATATTTTCTACATATTCAGTTAAGATTAAGCATTATAATCATATTTTTAAAGATACAGTATCTATATATCGTCATGCTGTGGACTTCCTTATAAATGTTTGTCTTAATGAATGGAATGATATTTCTGATATTCAGAATAACTTGCTGAAACAAAAATATATAGAACACCTTTGTCATAAAACAGCCAACAACCAAAATCCTAAATATAATGATTTCGATAAACAGTTTTATAAATTTCCGAGTTATTTAAGGCGAGGGGCTATAAATGAAGCCGTTGGCAAAGTATCATCATATAAAAGTAATCTTGCTAATTGGGAAACAAGTCCTCAGGGTAAACAACCTTCGTTACCTAATGCCGGATTTATTTATCCATGTATGTATAGAACTGTCATGTATAAACAGACAAATGAATATGAAGCTAAAATCAAAGTTTTTATTCGTAATACATGGGATTGGATAACTATAAAACTTCGTAAATCTGATGTTAATTATATCAACAAACATTGTTTGGAAAAAAAACATTGTGTTCCGATTTTACGTAAAAGGGGAAAAGAATGGTTTTTAGATTTTTCTTTTGAAGAAAATGTAAAATTAAACGATATTGATGCAAAAAACCAAACGATTATTGCAGTAGATTTAGGTATTAATACATCAGCTACGATTTCTGCTATGCGTAGTGATGGCACTATTCTTGGAAAACATTTTTGTAAACATTCCAAAGAAATAGACTCTCTTACACATTGTTTAAACCGTGTTAAAAAAGCTCAACAACATGGCAATCGAAAGACACCAAAACTTTGGTCTAAAGTGAAAGGTATTAATCATGATATTGCCGTAAAAACAGCAAGTTATATTATGGATATAGCTATTTTTTATAATGCTGATGTAATCGTATTTGAACATTTGGATACCAAAGGCAAAAAGAATGGTTCAAAGAAACAAAAACTTCATATGTGGCGTAAAACTGAAGTACAATCTATTGTTACAAACAAAGCTCATAGATTGGGTATGAGAGTTAGTCATATCTGTGCATGGGGAACAAGTAAATTTGCTTATGATGGTAGTGGAGTTGTTTCTCGTGGTAAAAACGGTGGTTTTACTACATATGAACTATGTAAATTTAAAAATGGTAAAATTTATAATTGTGATTTATCTGCATCATATAATATAGGAGCAAGATATTTCATCAGAGAATTACTAAAATCCTTAAATGCAAATTTAAGGTTGCTCATTGAGGCAAAAGTTCCTCAATGTAGTAAGAGAAGCACCTGCACATTATCTACGTTAATTAGCTTAAATGCAGAATTAGTATCTCTTTAGATAAAGATATTCTGAGTTTTAGCTATATAGTAGAAATGTAGTCCGCTTGTCTAAAGCAAGCAGAATAGTGTATAACTATTCTTTTAGGAAGCACGTGACTTTAGTCATGTGAGGCTTCACAATTATAACAAGATTCAAAGTACATATAATGTAGAACATTAAGGAGGGATAGTATCTTATCAGAAATCGAAGAAATATAAGTTGACTTCATTTTGGATTGTGATATAATATTTATATAGATATGAAGTTTAGAAATAGTTTAAACTATTTCTTTTTACAAATATAGTTTTTATTAAAGAACAATTAAACCCTAATTTGGGCTTAGTTGTTCTTTTTTATTTTCTTTTTTACCGTAATACATACGGTTTATATATATTATTTTATCACAAGGAGGAATTACTTTGAAAGGAATATCAAATTTCATTACATTTATCGTTTGTGTTGGAATATTGGTTGTTGGTATTATTCAACCGTTTATTTTAGCAAAAAATGATAGTTTAACAATCAAATTGTTTATATCACATTTGATGAATTGTATATTTATGATTGCATTAAATGTGTTTATGAGAAAAATTTTAAAGAATGAAATGGAGGAAAAAGCAATATGAGAAAATTTTTTGAATGTAATTTACCGAAGAAAGCGGCATCATACGTTGATGTAAGAGCTACAAAGAGAATTAATAATATTCTTACAAACATTCATAATCGAATGGATAAATTGGAAGAAGCATTAAATTTAACAGGACTTGAAGGTGAACAGTTTGCTAAAGGTGCAAAAATACTGTTTGATCAGCAAGCTAATTCAGGTGAATCGTTAATTGATACAATGACAGCTAAAGAAATTGCTGATTATGTTAAACCTATTGCTGAAAAGATGCCATATCAAAAGCGACACGAATGGGATAATGCAGAAGTTATAGTTGATACCGCTTTTTTGTCTATTCCTGAATGGGAAGCAATCAGAACAATCGGTATCGGTGGTAGTGATGCCGCTATAGCTTTGGGTGTATCACCGTATAGGACTGAATTAGAGTTATACTATGATAAGCATTGTATACCGGAAGAACTCGATATTGAAAAGAATGAGGACAAAAAGGGTAAAGAATTTATCTTTAGTTATGGACACAAAGTTGAAAGTCTTGTAATTGAAACTTTCTGTAATATTACAGGAGCAAAAGTTATTCCTGAAACAAGAATGTTCAGAAAAAAGAGTATGCCATACATAACGGCAAATATAGATGCGATTGTTGAAATGCCGGATGGACGTATATTTGTCTTTGAAGCAAAAACAACAACGTTTTTCAATAAGAGTGCTTGGGAAAATAACAAAATTCCTGTACAGTATTTGCCACAATGCAGACAATACTTGTCTGTTCTTGATGATCCTAAGATTGCAGGAACATATATCGGCTGTATTTACGGAAATACGGTGAATGAATTTGTATGCTCATATGTCGAAAGAGATATGCAGAAAGAACAGGAACAGCTTGATGAGATAAAGTATTTTTGGGATACATACATTCTCGGTAATCAAAAACCAGACTATTCAGGTAAATCTGAAACTGATTTAAAAATTCAAAGAAGATTTTCAGGCTCGGCAGATAAGAACGCTCCGGCAGTTGAACTTATACCACAAGATGTAGAAATAATTAAAGAATATCTTGAATTAAATGAGCAAAAGAAAAAACTTATCGCAAAAGCAGACGGTATAACCAACAAAATGCAAAGTCTGCAACTCATGATAGCGGAAGAACTCGGCAGAACTGTTAAAGGAACAGTGAAGAAAGACGATTCGAGTTATTATGAAGTAAGTTATTCACCACGTTCATATACATTGTTAGATAAGAAAATGCTAAAAGTAGTATTCCCGGAAGTATATGAAAAAGTAATAACTGTGATACCTGAAAATACAAGAGTGTTTTCAATTAAGGAGAGAAAAATAGTGTAAAATTTAATTACTGAGTCCATAATTGGACTCAGTAGATTTTTTAGGAGGAATTAAATTGTTAATTACAAATGCAAAATATTTAAAAAAGATAGTAAAAGAGAATAGTAGAATATATGTATGTTCTCCATTATCGGCTCATACGAAAGGGGGAATACAATTAAATATGCTTTCAGCCAGAGATAAATGCAATTATCTTAACGGTATGTTTAAAGATACAAATGTCAAAGTTTGGGCTTCACATTCGTATTTGCCGATGTTCCTTGATGATAATGTATTATCGGAAAGAGAACTGGCTATAAAATTTGGAATGGAGCTTCTATCAATAAGTGACATTTTATATGTTTTCGGTGATAAAATTTCAAGCGGTATGAAAAACGAAATTATGTATGCCATATCAAACAATATACCAATTGTATATGAAAGTAATGTAAAGCATAAATTATTTGAATTTTTGAAGGAGGAATGATTATATGGAGAAAATAAATGCTGCATATATAAAAACCATATATCAAAAAGA